>Ga0255123_1000001_pt1 | contig 259972 bp, 205 predicted proteins | sample Law_Cont_RepA_8d_FD_188585 | JGI IMG/M metagenome (GOLD analysis project Ga0255123, IMG submission 188585) | Freshwater microbial communities from St. Lawrence River, New York, United States - Law_Cont_RepA_8d | ecosystem: Environmental > Aquatic > Freshwater > River | place: USA: New York...
AGTATTTACCTCAAATGGGCTTACGATACCGAGGCCTAATTCACCCTTTGATTTTTTGTATTATAGCGCGATAAATATAATCGCCACCTTCTTGTTGTCCTCCACAGAATCCTTCTTCAATCAATTGATATTGGGGATGATTTGCCAAGAATTGATGTACGTTACCTTCGTTCTCTGCTTGAAACACTGAGCAGGTTAAGTAAACCAAATAGCCACCTGTCTTTATCGTGTTGGCCAAGTTATTCATTATTTTATACTGTTTATTGGCGTAAATCGCGATTTCAGGTGCGGTGAAGAAATGCAAGTTTTCAGGATTTCTGCGCCAAGTACCGCTGCCAGAGCAAGGTACATCCGCCATCACAATATCGTAGGATTGCGAGGGTGCCTCAGATTCAAGGTTACAAACCCTGGTTTTTGGGACTTTCAATTGCAGCGATTGAAAACGTTTTTGTAGGTTTTCAAGGATATTGCTTCTAATGTCGGAACATTCTACATGTGATTGGGGATGGTTTTGCAGCAGTGTAATGCTCTTTCCTCCCGCACCGGCACAACAGTCCCAAATGCGGTGATCTGGTGTGCAGAGGGCTTTTAATGGGGTGTTTTGCCAATCCATGGCGTGTTGTGAACCAATGTCTTGGATATACGCGATGCCTTGCTGGGTGATGGGGTCGAGGTTGGCTTGGGCAGACACGGCAAAGATGCCATTGTGTTTGGCCAGGAGGGTGATTTCAAGCTGTTCAAGTTTTTTAGCAACTTGTTGTTCTTTACCGGCGATGGCTCGAAGCCAAACCCAAGGTTCTGTTTGAAACCAAGAAGTAAGGTTGTCAACAGATACAGTGCGGCTTAACAAAGGAGTATAAGCACTGTAAGGAGGTAAATCAGCATCTGTACGGGATTCTGCATTAACCTTTGTAATGGATTCTGAAAGGATTTCTGGATTGTTTGTGTGATTGGGTGCGGGGAAATGGGTTTGTAGGTATTGGAGGATTTCGAGGGTATTGTGTCGCGAAACGCCTACGGCGTTTCGCCAGAAGTGATAACAGCAAGCGCGATAGCGCTTGCGATCTTTGCTCCCCCAGTTCTTGTTTTCCCTATATCGCTCCTTTAAAAACAAGTGAAATGGCATACTGCCATCGTATCCAACAATTAAATCCGCCGCATTTTTATAAAATAAATAAGGCAATTTGCCCAAAAAATCCGTCATGTAACTCAGTCAATAGTGAAAATATGCGGGGTGTCCTCGTAAATCACGACGAAACGAATCCCGTCGTTGTATGGAGCTGTACCACCCGTTTTGAAATGGATTGAATTGATCAATCCCTCATAAGTTGCGTCTGGCAAAGCTGTTAAAAATCCAGGTCCAAATGCCATACAACTGTATCCCAAAAACTTGCCTTGGTCGTAACCAATGAAACCAAACCTACTAGGCTCAAATCCATAAGTCGCAAAAAACTTCCGAGAAAAAGCCAAGGTCTGCTCATCGTGAAAATCTGTAAAATTTACCGTAGGATAAATACACAACGGATCATTCAAACCCGTATAATATCGCTTGTCCTCAAACCAACCCAAATCCGCAATCAACCAACATTGCTGCCGCTTCTCCAATAACTTCTCTAGTGCAATCCTCACAGTGGCATCTGGAATACAGGCGGCCAAAACAATGCTATCACGCTTAGGTAAAGCTGGGGTCAAAACACCATTTTTCAAAACATGCAAAGTCACCAACTTGGTTGTGGTTTTTTGCATCATGGCCTTGTACATGGTTCCTTTTAATTTGCTATTCTTATCCGCATCAATGACAATGCAAATCCGGTGTTTGGGGAACATTTGGGCCACATTTTTCGCCACACTCTTGTACCTCAAGGTGTCGTTGATGAAAAAGTTCATGTTGGGGAATGGACCTCTTCCCTTGCTCATGCTGGGTTTTACATAGCCCATTGGCGATATCCAAGCGCTGGGCGTCGTTTTCCAAACCAGCGCAGTATGCTGCGACAATGCCTTGAAGTTGTCTTCGTAAACCGGACCAATCATGATCTGCTGATCCCTGAAATTCGCACTTTTGGCCAAATTGGTCAATGCCAACTGATTTAAGGGCAAACTATCGGTTGGCTCAGTATCCCAAACACTTACGTTTGCTTGAAATCCCTCGGTTTCCAGTTCTGAAAAACCCAATTTTAATCCCAAATAATAATCCATCATCGCATCAGTCAATGGATTGGCCTTAACGCTCTGTGCATGAAATGGGAGCGCAATACCGATTCTCAAAGGACCGGCAGCAGCATCCAACTTTGGGGCGACCAGTTCTTGGGCATTCATTGACCCAATCAACAAACACATCACACCGAACCACAAACCCTTGAAAGGACTGCGCAATGCGGTAGTGTGTGTAAGTGTTCTCATGATGTTATTCCCATTCAATGGTTGCCGGTGGTTTCGAACTGATGTCGTATACCACGCGATTAATACCTCTTACGCGGTTGATGATGCTATTGCTGATATCAGCCAAAATTTCATAGGGGAGGTGGACCCAATCGGCCGTCATTCCATCGGTGCTGGTTACTGCACGCAACGCCACAACTTGCTCATAGGTTCTTTCATCGCCCATAACGCCCACACTTTGGATGGGTAACAAAATGGCGCCTGCCTGCCAAATTTTTTCATACCAACCGTGCTCGCGCAATTTTTCCATGTATACCCAATCTGCTTCTTGTAGCAACTTTACTTTGGCCTCTGTGATATCGCCCAAAATGCGAATGCCCAATCCCGGACCTGGGAAGGGATGTCGATTCAAAATATTGTGGGGTAATCCCATGGTGTCACCAACCCTGCGAACCTCGTCTTTGAACAAGCTGCGCAATGGTTCGATGATTTTCAAACTCATTTTCTCTGGCAATCCGCCAACGTTGTGATGGCTTTTGATGGTTGCGCTCGGACCTTTCACACTTACGCTTTCAATGACATCGGGATAAATAGTGCCCTGCGCCAACCATTTGGCATCCCTAATCTTGCTGCTTTCTTCTTGAAAGACCTCTACAAAGACGCGACCTATTGCTTTACGTTTTGCTTCGGGATCGGTTAAACCTGTCAACGCATCGTAAAACTGCTGTGAGGCATCTACGCCAATCACATTTAACTCCAATTGCTCATAAGCTTCCTGCACCAATGCAAATTCGTTTTTGCGCAACAAGCCATTGTCGATGAAGATACAATGCAGCTGCTTTCCGATAGCCTTGTGCAGCAACAATGCCGCGACAGAACTATCTACACCGCCAGACAAACCCAAAATCACTTGGTCTGTCCCCACGGTTTCTCGGATCTGCGCTACTGTTTCATCGATGAAGTGACCGGGCGTCCAATCACCTGCGCAACCACAGATATCATAGGCGAAGTTCTTCAATAATGCCAAACCCTCCGTGCTATGATACACTTCAGGATGGAATTGAATGCCGTAAACAGGATTGGCGCTTTCCAAGGCAAAGGCCGCTACAGGGATGCTCTCTGTTTTGGCTATGACGGTTGCTTGTGAGGGCAAAGCCGTTATGGTATCGCCGTGGCTCATCCAAACTTGGGATTCATCGCTCAAACCTTTCAATAAAGCACTGTTGCTTTCGCTGCGAATCATCATCGCACGACCATATTCGCGGTGATCACTGCGAGAAACCACGCCACCATGCACTTTGGCCAACATCTGAGCACCATAGCAAACACCGAGTAGGGGGCCGTGCGACATCAAACGATCCAAATCAACCATCGGAGCATCGGTTTCGTTCACTGAGCAGGGGCTACCAGATAGGATAATCCCTTTGATATCACTGGTTAATTCAGGAATGTGGTTGTACGGGTGAATTTCGCAATACACGAACAGCTCGCGCAACCGACGTGCAATCAATTGGGTGTACTGAGAACCAAAGTCGAGGATGAGAATTTTTTCGGTCATGAATCTACCGCAAAGGTACTGAATTCCCGCCGAGTTTCCCCAATTATTAGGTCAATTACAGCCCCGAATCTGCTGGCATTTTTAACAATTGTTTCACCATCCAAAGGGCTGCATTGCTGCTGCGCTGAATGATTTGTTCACGGTTCCCAAATAGCCGAAATGACTTGCACAATTGTGCGTTCGCAGTGGAAACGGCGATGTAGACGAATCCCACAGGTTTTTCTTTGGTCCCGCCGCCGGGTCCGGCAATTCCTGTTGTTGCGATGGCCAAATCAACACCAAATTTTTTGCGAACCCCTTCAGCCATAGCCAGGGCACATACTTCACTCACAGCGCCATTCGCTTCGATGATTGATGGATCAACCCCCAATTCACTGGATTTCACATCATTGGCATAGGCCACCAACGAACCTGGATAAACGGCAGAAATGCCCGGTGCTTGCATTAGTCGGTGAGCCACCCATCCGCCAGTACAGCTCTCTGCGGTAGAAAAGGTTATGTTGTTGTTGATGAGGTATTTAGACAAGTACAAGGCGGGGTCGATATCGCCCAAACAATACACATCTGTCGCGATTTCGCTTTGTAATTTGGCAAAGTAACGGTCGATGTCGCCTGCCATAGCAGTATCGTTGGATTCGGTTGTTTGAGAAAGCCGCAATTTCACCATGTTGAAACTGGGCAAATAGGCCAAGGAGAGGTGCGATGGGAGAGAAGCTTCAAAAGACTCCAATTGTCTTGATAACAGACTCTCTGCTTTTTGCAAGGTAACGAGAGTGCGATGCTCGATGGTTGGAAGAGGAAATTTGGCTTTGAGTTTGGGGATGACCCGCTCTTCAGTCAGGTGATACACTTCACCAGGTACACCGGGCAGTGAAACCAATACCTTGCCTTGTTGATCAAACCACATTCCAGGGGCAGTGCCAACGGCATTGTGGAGGGTTTCGCACAATGCGGGAACATCGGCCTGAACTTGGTTGGTCTCCATCATCAATCGGCCACGGGCGGCAAACAACTGCTCCAGATGTGCAAGCACAGTTTCGTCTCTGCGGTATCCGCACTCATAAAAGGTACAAAGTGTTTTCTTGGTGATGTCGTCTTTCGTTGGACCCAATCCCCCAGTCATAATAACCAAGTCTACGCGCGAAAAAGCTTCAGCCAAAGCATCCAAGATGGCTTGTGCATGATCGCTAATGGCGGTTTTTCGTTTGATGGAAATGCCAATGCTACCCATCTGCTGACCAAAGTAGGCACTGTTGGTATCGATGGTTTGACCAATCAATAATTCATCGCCAATGGTGATAATTTCCGCTTCCATGGAACAAAAATACGGCGGCGATGCGGAACTTGCCCACCACAATCGTGTAACTTTGTATTATGTCTTTGCCCATCATCATTTATACCGACGGTGCTGCACTTGGTAATCCCGGTCCGGGTGGATACGGTGCTGTCATGATGCACGCAGAACACCGCAAGGAACTATCGGGCGGCTTTCGTAGAACCACCAACAACCGCATGGAATTGTTGGCTGTGATCATGGCGTTGAAGCACATCAAAACCCCCGGTTTATCCATTCAAGTATATACCGATAGCAAATATGTGTGCGATGCCATAGAAAAGAAATGGTTGTTTGGGTGGAAGGCAAAAGGGTGGAAGAAGGTGAAAAATGTGGATTTGTGGCAAACCTTTTTGGGTCAATATGAAATTCACAAACCCAAATTCTACTGGGTAAAAGGACATGCCGGCATCAAGGAAAATGAGCGCTGCGATGTTCTAGCAACCACGGCGGCTCAGTCAAAGCCCACCGATATCGACGTGAATTACGAACGGTATGAGCAAGAGGCAAAGGCTTCAGAGGGATTGGATTTCCAATAAATGTTGGGCGTTGAGCTTTGCCACCTCACTGGGGTTTTTCCCTGAAAGCATTTCAGCCAAAGCATGAACGCGGCCTGCGGTATCCAAACTGCGAATTTGCGTTTCACTGATATCTGCGTCATTGTTTTTATATACAAACAACTGGTTGTTGCCCGATGCTGCCACCTGTGGCAAGTGGGTAATTGCCAATATCTGTTGACGCTGTCCCTGCTTACGCATCAAGAAACCCAATCTACTTGCCACTTCGCCACTTACCCCGGTGTCTGCTTCGTCATAAATTAACGTCGCCAAGTTTTTTAGGTCGGCAATAATGGTTCTTAAACAGAAATTCAACCGGGAAATCTCCCCACCTGATGCCACCTTTTCAATGGGCATGGGAGTTTGGCCTTTGTTTGCACTAAACATCAGCGTGATTCTGCTGTTGCCGTTGTCATAATATTGTGATTCTTGTTGCAATTGAATCTCCAATTGGGCAAAGGGCATCTCAAGTTGTTGGAGATGTCCAATGACCTGTTTAGACAGTTCGTCCTTGCGATATAATCGTTGCTGATGAAGTTCATCGGCTTGTTTTGCAAGGGTTGAATTTGCCACGGCCAAGGCCTTGTTCAATGCGTCAATTTCTGCTTCCAAGTGATGCTCTCCTGCGGTAGTGGCTTCGAGCTCTTCTTTCTTGTTCAATAGTTCTTGGGCCTCTGAAAATCCATGTTTGCGCAACAACAATTGCAACGCAGTAAATCGCTCGTTGATTTCTTCAAGCCGTGCTGGGTTACTCTCGTGGTTGTGAATGGCACTTTCGATGTCTCGAGATAGTTCTTTCGCCTCGATTCCAAGCTGATTGATGCGTTCGAAAAATTCGCCCAAATCTTTGCCTAATCCGGAGAAACTCTTCAATTCAGCCTTGATTTTACTGGCCAAATCCAGTAGGCTACCATCGCCACCGTCTAACATAGCTGAGGATTTCGACAATGCAAAAGAGAGTTGTTCTGATTGACTTAATAAGGATATTTCTTGTTCCAAATCCAATTCTTCACCAACCACAGGGTTGAATTGTTGCAACTCATTCAATAGGTATTGGTGGTAGTCAGAATCGCGCTGTATTTGGGTTAATTGCGCTTGTTTTTCCTTGAGGGATTGATTGAGTTGCTGTACTTCTTGCAAGGTGCTTCTGTAACACAGTAACAGTTCGTCAGTTCCTGCAAAGGCATCCAACAATTTCATCTGTTCATCGGCTTGGGTTACCAGAAGGCCTGTGTGTTGGGAGTGAATTTCAAGCAATTGACTACCGAGCCATTTCAATTCTGAAACGGTAACGGGTGTATCATTGATGAATGCGCGTGTTTTTCCGTTTGGATGCCATTCTCTCCGCACTGTGCAGTGCTCTGCATAATCAAGGTCTCTTTCCTCAAATGACGTTGCCAACCCCAAAAGCTGTAAGTTGAATTCTGCTTCGATGATACACTTTTGGGTAGGGTCAAGGATGGCTGAACTATCGCCACGATCACCCATGACCAAGCCTATTGCACCGAGAAGAATACTTTTTCCCGCACCGGTTTCACCAGTGATGCTCGTAAAACCCGAATGAAAATCGATGTCTAACGCTTTAATTAACGCGTAATTTTGGATTCTCAAATGGGTTAACATGCGAAAATGTTTATCGGGTGATGATGGTGTTTAGGGTCCAAAGATTGTCCTGAATATCTTTCTTGTGTTCGATGGCTTCTTGGAAAGGCGTGAATTTGATGTTGTTATCAACCACACCAACCGCTTGATTTCGCTGACCTTCGATCAATGCTTTCACGGCATGCGCGCCCAATCGGGAAGCGAGGATTCGGTCGTTGGCAGTAGGTCGCCCACCGCGTTGTATGTGTCCGAGTACCGTTACTTTGCAATCAGTATCGGGATAGATTGCTTGGAAACGTTTGGCAATATCGTAGGCATGGCCTTCTTCTTCACCCTCAGCAACCACAAAAATGCTAAACTCTTTTTTACGCGCTTTGGATTCGTACAATTTTACCATATCGGCAAATTCATTGCCACGCTCTGGGACGAAAATTCCTTCTGCACCACCGGCAATACCGGCATGTAATGCGATGTGGCCGGAATGTCGGCCCATGACTTCAATAAAAAACACACGGTTATGAGCATCTGCTGTATCGCGAATTTTATCGATGGCCTCCATGGCTGTATTGATGGCGGTATCGTAGCCGATGGTGGCGTCTGTACCCCAAAGATCATTATCAATGGTTCCGGGGCAGCCTATACTGGGTAGTCCAAATTCTTTTTCGAAAATCATGGCTCCGGTGTAGGTTCCGTTTCCACCGATACAAACTATTCCTTCAATGCCCAGAGCTTTTAAGTTTTCGTGGGCTTGTAATCGGCCTTCTGGGGTCATAAAGTCTTTGCTTCTGGCCGTTTTTAGAATGGTTCCGCCCATTTGAATGATGTTCGCTACACTGCTTGGGTTCATCGGAAAAATTTCATTTTCTATCAAACCTTGGTAGCCTCTATGAATGCCATAAACATCCAAATTATAATGAGCACAAGCGCGGATTACGGCGCGTATGCAAGCATTCATGCCTGGTGCGTCACCGCCTGATGTAAGTACTGCGATTTTTTTCACGGACTACAAAATACGACATTATTTCGTTGCGATTATTAACAAAAAACCCCGCGTATGCGGGGTTTTTGCAATAGTATTTGTGTTAGTTGAGATTAATCGTCGATTTTCTTGTATCCGAATTCGATGTAATCGTTGTGGTTTCCAATCGCAGGTAAATCCTGGATTTTGGTCACTTTAATGAGGTACAAGTTGAAAGGAAGATCTTGACCAGTTTTCACCAAGTAAACATCGCCCACCGCCAAAGGAGCAGTCTGAGCTATCGCAGTTGAGCCATTGGCTTTCCACAAATTCCACAAATAGGTGGTTGTGGAAGCGTTGGTATAATCGTTGGCGGTCACCTTCACGAATTTACTGTTGTTGTCAGATCCCCAAACTTTCGCAAATTGGGCAGCACCAGTAGCGGTTTTATCCAACAAATCTTTTCTTGTTGCATTGTCATTGGTTTTCAAACCAACACCTTTGTTTAGGTCATAAGCATTTTCAAAGCCTGCGTTCAAAGCGTTGTAAACCAATTGGCTAGAAAAACCTACCAATGGAGCAGTAGGGGGGATTACCGTGATTTTTACGGATGTAGAAGCAGTTTGTCCGTTGGCATCTTTAGCGGTGAAGGTGTAGGTTACGATATCGTCGATACTCGCAGCCAAACGATTCTTGATCACAAATGCAACCGCGTTACCGTTCACGGATGTGTCTTTGATAGATACTGCGGGTTTGCCATTAATGCTGTAATTGGCTGAAATGCCACTCAAAGCACCTGAACCAGACGTTGCAGCAATTGAGAAAGACAACATTGAATCACTCATTACGCTAATGTCGCTGCTCACAAATTTTGTGCCGGCGGTCAACGAAATGGTCGGCTTTGGGTCGTTGCTGTCACCACCGCAAGAGCCTAAGAAGGCAACTACTGGCAAAGTCAACGCGAGAAGTAAATGTTTCAGTTTCATATTTATTTGTTTATATCGCAAATTTCAAGAAAAAACGCAGTTTTCCAAATCAAACCGCATCTATTTTCGATTAGCGACAAATTGTCATAGCAAAAGTTTTACAATCCATTTTTGTCGCATTGCAGCCTTTGGCACAAGCATTGATATTTTCGTGGTCCGATGTTTAACAACAAAGAAGTGTTTTTTACCAATGATTCAGATTCCGACTCTTTTGAGGATGCGCCAGAGTTTTTGCCGTTATTCTCCAAGCAAGAGGAGGATGAAAGTAACAAGTTAGAGGTCCCTGCAGAACTTGCCGTGCTCACCATGAGAAATACGGTGCTTTATCCAGGTGTGATTTTTCCCATAACTGTAGGCCGTGACAAGAGCATCCGTTTGATTAAAGACGCCAATAAGCGCGATAAAATTATCGCAGTGGTGGCGCAAAAGAACCCCAGCGTAGAAGATCCAAGCATCGATGACCTATACAATGTGGGTACTTTGGCGCAGATTGTTCGCATGATGCGCATGCCTGACGGCAGCTCAACCGTTATTTTGCAAGGTAAGCGACGCATTAAAATCGACGAATACACCCAAACTGAACCCTATTTTAGGGCCAAGGTGAGTTCACTGCCTGATTTGTCTGCAAAGGAGTCCAAGGAATACAAAGCCACCATCGATTCCATCCGCGATATATCGCACAAAATCATCAATCTATCGCCCCAAATCCCATCTGAGGCCAGTGTTGCACTGAGAAACATCGACTCGAAGACTTTTTTGATTCACTTTGTCAGTAGCAATCTCAATATTTCCCAAAGTGAAAAACAAACCCTCCTTGAGACGTTAGAGCCTGCGGTGCGTGCAACCATCGTGCTCACCCATGTTACCCAAGAATTGCAGTTGCTGGAGTTAAAAGATCAGATACAGAGCAAGGTTCGCACCGACATGGACAAGCAGCAGAAGGAGTATTTTTTACAGCAGCAAATTCGTGCGATTCAAGAGGAGTTGGGCGGTGATTCGCCCGATAAAGAAATTCAAAATTTGCGAGAGAAAGGTGCCGCAAAATCTTGGTCGAAAGAGGTTCATGAGCATTTTACCAAAGAACTCGATCGTTTGATGCGTGTGAATCCAGCTTCCCCCGATTATTCAGTGGGGTTAAACTACGTGCAACTGATGTTGGATTTGCCTTGGGATACCTTGAGCAGCGATAATTTTGATATTCACCATGCCCAAGATGTGTTCGATGAAGATCATTTTGGTCTGGAGAAGGTAAAGAAACGCATCCTTGAATACCTTGCCGTACTTAAGTTGAAAGGCGATATGCGTTCGCCCATCATTTGTTTGTATGGCCCTCCGGGTGTGGGTAAAACATCGCTTGGAAAGAGCATTGCTCGGGCTTTGGGACGTAAATACGTGCGCATGAGTTTGGGTGGTCTACATGATGAATCTGAGATTCGTGGACACCGTAAGACGTATATTGGTGCGATGCCAGGGCGCATTTTACAGAATTTGAAAAAGTCGGGAACGTCAAACCCCGTGTTCGTGCTCGATGAAATCGATAAACTGGGTCGGGATTTTCGCGGAGATCCGTCTTCTGCCATGTTGGAGGTGTTGGACCCTGAGCAAAATAGCACCTTTTACGACAATTACTTGGAGTTGGATTACGATTTGAGCAAGGTTTTGTTTGTGGCCACGGCAAACAACCTAGATACGATTCAGCCAGCTTTGTTAGATCGTATGGAAATCATTGAAATTCATGGATATAGCATTGAGGAGAAAATCGAAATCGCGAAGAAATACTTGATTCCCAAGCAGCGGAAAGCCCATGGATTAAAAACAACCCAATTCAAAGTGAGCGATAAAGCCCTTGAAATCATCATCGAACAATATACCAGAGAGAGTGGTGTGCGTTCTTTGGATAAACGCGTTGCTGCATTGGCAAGGTCAGTGGCAAAATCCATTGCACTGGATGAGCCATTGAAAAAGCAAATGGGTATCACCGAAGTGGAAAATATCCTTGGGGCTGAGAAATTGGAGCCTGAAATGTATGAGAACAACGAGACTGCAGGTGTAGTTTCAGGCCTCGCGTGGAGTCCAATGGGTGGTTCGGTATTGTTCGTAGAAAGCAAGCTGTCTCGGGGTAAGGGACAGTTGATGATCACCGGTCAGTTGGGCGATGTGATGAAGGAGAGTGTGATGTTGGCCAAATCGTATTTAAAAGCCCACGCAGACTACTTGAATATCGATGCCCGGGTTTTTGATATGTGGGATATTCATGTGCATTTTCCAGCGGGTGCGATTCCAAAAGACGGTCCGAGTGCGGGTATTGCCATCCTAACCAGTTTGGCGTCTCTGTTTACCCAAGTCAAAGTGAAAAGCCACTTGGCGATGACTGGTGAGATTACGTTAAGGGGAAAGGTACTGCCTGTGGGTGGAATCAAAGAAAAATTGTTGGCCGCCAAGCGTGCAGGTATCAAAGAGGTTATTTTGTGTGAACAAAACAAGAAGGATGTATTGGACATTCCGGCCAAATACTTAGATGGATTGCAATTTTCTTACGTGAATAACATGTTGCAGGTCTTGGATTTGGCCCTAACCCATACGGCAGTGAAGCATCCCATCGATATTCATGCAGTCTTACAAGAAAAAGGCAAGAATTCAACAGAATAGCCAAGGTTTTTATTTAAGTTTGTTCATTATGATCTTCAAAAAAATCTTGTCCTACCTTACTTTCCGCAAACAAGAGGGCAGTAAATCGAACCTGAACTTGCGTATGATGCACGGTATGAACAGAATCTCGATTTTGATGTTCGCAGTGGCGCTGTGTGTGATTTTGGTGCGATTTGTCTTTAAATAATTCTTCATGTTGATGCGGGGCATTTTGGTGAAATGCTGTGTTACAGTTGGATTGTTGCAAACAATTTTGTGTGTGGGTCAAGCTGTAAACGCTGATTCCATTTCCCCTCCGATTGGTGACGGAAAAATTGGCTTAGAATGTTACGCTCGCGGAATCGACAACGAGATGATGCATCTGCTCGATGTCATGCCGTTGTTTGAACTCGCTGAGCCTACGGTCATCCAACCCATTGACATGTCGGCCGATTATCCTGGGATGACATTGAAATCCTACGGTGTGAAATTGCCGAAGCAATTATACACTGCCGATACCAATGCACAAGGACAGCCGTTTAAGTTAAAAGCGAATCTGGTGTACGGATTTGCGCAGCATGTTCATGGTATTGGTGTGTTGCCCAATCATACTTTGTTGGTGGTAGAAAGACCTCAAGTCATGAAATATCGCAAGAGTCGGATTTGGGTAGATATCAACCACAATTTGGACTTGACCGATGATCCTATCCAATTTTATACGCCGTCATCGGTGGCATTTTCGCTAGGAGTGGTGCCGGAATCTGGGAGTGTGATAAAATTGGACAACAACGAGTGGGGTGTGGCGTTACAGCTTGGATTTTTCTTGGGTGGCGAGTTGAGGTCTTATCAGAAATTGTACAGTGATGCCGTTGATTTGGTGAAGGCCGACCGCAAATTCATTGGGGTTAGCAATAGTTTCAGGCAGCGCCGTATGACGGTAATCTATGGGTCGAATGTGTACCAAAATGATACATTATTTTGGGCATTGAAAGACGTTAACGTGAATGGCAAATACAACGATATTGGCGTGGACATGATCATGGTGAGCAACGATCATGGGCTGTTTAATACGGCCAATGCATGGAAACTAGTGAAAGGAAAGACGATTTTGGATTGGTTGGGACAGGGGTGGCGAGCACAAGTTTGGAACAAACTACCGGGTCTCGGTTCAGCAGAGTGGGGATTAACACTTGAACCCATCAATAGCAACCAAGTTAAAAATGCCCGGAGCCTGTTGATCGGGAATAAATTACCGAAGTTCCGATTTTGTGTGATTGAAGGGGCGTATAAGGTGGGGAAACTCAAAGAAAACCCTGTTCACAGAAGAAGTATTCGCAAGTTCACGGGCAAGTATACTGTGTTGTTGGTATGGAATGCGGATGATTCACTGTACCACAAGGATTCCGCAATTTATCACGAAATTTCAAGGCAATTACCCGAGAATGTGCAGATGATTATGTTGAATCATGGCGGAAGTGGAAGATATGTTTATGGATACAATCGACGGTTTGATACAAAAATGATTCATGGATTTTGTTCGCCCCAAGTAACTGAAATGCTGAAACTTCAAACGATGCCACAAGTATTTTTGTTGGATCCGAAGCAGCGTTTGATTGACATAAATATGTCAGCTTTTGAACTTATCGTGCGGATAAACGCCACTTTGCGATAAAGCGAGTCGTTGAAAACGTGTGGATTAAAGAATAATTATTTACATTTGTAGTTGTATGAATAGAACCGCATTAACCGTAGTGCTTGTCATTTTGTTGTTGGCTTCGTTGGGGAGCAATACATTCTTGTATATCAACAAAATGAAAAGCGACAAAGAATTGCAAAACAAAATGGCTGTAATGAAAGCCAAAGATTCGTTGCAAGCTGAGTTAATTAGAATGGAAGATTCACTGAATTTGGTGATCCAAACATTCCAAAATGAAAATCAAACATTGGTCCTAAAGGTTGAAGAACTTGAAGGAGATAAGAATCCCCGCGTGATAGCAGCCATGCAAGAGATTTACCGCTTGCGTCGTGAAATCGCCAATGGTATTTCTGGTGATGGCAGCGGTTCAACTGCAGGAACTGACGGTGCAACTGCAAAAAAATCGACCAAAGAGTCTCGTAAAGCAGCCAAATCAGGCAAGGGTGGAGATGGTAATGTGGAAGATTTGCGCAAGCAATTGGAAGAAGCCCGTGCAAAAGTGGCGGAGTTGATGGCATTGGTAGAATCGTTGACCAAAGAAAAGAATGACTTTATGACCCAATTGACCGCAGAGAAAGATCGCTCTGCTACATTGGAATCGGAAAATGTTGAATTAAAGGATCGTTTGGATAAGGGTGCTCGCCCTCAGTTTGGTGCCTTGTTGGTAACTGGCCTTTACGACAAAAAGGGAATCATGACAGAAACCATGAAGTCGAAGACCGTTGACAAAATACGTGTGACTTTTGATGTGTTGGAAAACCCCATGGTAACTCAGCCTTTGGAAGAGGAAGTGATCATTCGTATCATAGACCCGAATGGTGGCGTATTATCTACAACCAATAGCAAATTGACAGACAAGAGCAAAGTAACCAGCTTGAAGCAAACCATTCAATTCGACGGTGCGTTGCAAAAAGTGAAATGGAGTTTCCCAGAAAAAGGTTTGTTGACCGGCAAATTGATGAAGGGTAAGTATACCGCTGAGTTGTGGACGCGCGGATTGATGCGTCAGAAAAACAACTTTACATTGGAGTAAGATAATTTTATCTACCAGATAATACCAAGGGCGCCCATCGGGCGCCCTTGGTCATTTAAGGCCCTATACGACAGTAATATTTCGGCTCTACAATCTGTATGGTTGCATGCCATGTCCGGCGTACCTGCAGGTTGCCTCACCACAAAAAGAAAGGGGTCGATTGCTCGACCCCTTCCACTAACAAATCAGAAATAATGAGTTATTCTCTTCCTTTCGGACGCATCATGGTGTCTGGATCGTAGTGCTTACCCATCCATCCATATACCCTGGCCTTGAACTTTTCATTCAAATAATACATGCAAGGGACCAAGATCAAAGTGAGGAATGTGGCAAAGCCCAATCCGTAAATCATCGTCCAACTCAAAGGCCCCCAGAAGGCTACGTTATCGCCCCCAAAGTATATGTGTGGATTTAGCTCAGAAAATAGGGTAGCGAAGTCCATGTTTAAGCCCACTGCCAATGGTACCAATCCTAGGATCGTTGCTGAAGCGGTAAGCAACACAGGTGTCATACGCGTTCTTCCAGCCTCAATAATGGCCCCTTTGAGCGTAGCGCCTTGTTCACGAAGCAAGTCTGTGAATTCCACGAGCAAAATCCCGTTTCTCACCACAATGCCCACCAATGCCACAATACCAATTCCAGTCATTACCACTGAGAAGTCCATGTCAAAAATGGCAAATCCGAGCAATACGCCGATGAGCGACAAGAAAATTTCACTCAAGATCAAAAGCGGTTTACTGATTGAATTGAACTGGGTTACCAGAATGATCAAGATCAAAGCCAACGAAGCCAGCATCGCATTACCCAAGAATGCACCGGTTTCTGCTTGTTGCTCTTGCTCTCCGGTCATCACGATTTGAATATCTGAAGGTTTGTCAAAAGATTCAATGGCAGAATTCACCTGAGAAACCACTTCGTTGGGCTGATAGCCAGCCAACACGTTACTGGCCAGCGTAATCACACGCTTTTGATTCATACGGTTAATGCCACCATAGGTATTTGAGTATTCAGCAGAAGCTACAGAACTCAATGGTACCTGACGAATCATGCCCCCAGCCACCATATCGCGGTAGGTGATTCTCATGTTTAATAGCGCATCGAGGTTGTTGGCATCCATTTTCTTGATGCGGACCATGATGGGGTAGTCATCGTTTTCGTCTTTGAACTTGCTCGCTTCGGTTCCATAAATGCTTCCGCGCAATGCCATACCAATTTGTGCCGTGCTGATACCAAAGCGATTGGCGCGCTCGCGGTCAATTTTGATAATGATTTCAGGTTTAGAACTGATAAAGTCGGTCTTCAACTCTTCAACACCCGAAATCTTCTTATTGTCCAAGTAAGTTTTTAATTTGGTTGCAGTGCTCACCAACGATTCAAATTCATCGCCGCGAATTTCGATGTTTACGGCTTTACCTACTGGCGGACCGTTTCGCTCTTGTTCCACGATGATTTCAGCCCCAGCGATGGTGCCTATGCTCTCACGAATTTTCTTCAACAACGCCATAGTACTTCCACCTTCGCGCTTTTCGAAATCAACAAAAGCAACGGTAATCTTTCCTTTGTTGCTGGCGGTAGTTCTATCGCCGCTATTGGGGTCTGTGGCTCCTACAGCTACGTTGGAAATTACACTCTCAACCAAAGGGTTTTCATTGCCGATGGCAGTAAAGACCCGTTTTTCAGCGATTTTAAGAATGCTATCAGTATGTTTTGCACTGGTTCCAGTGGGCAAAGTCAAATATACATATGTAAAATTAGGGTCGGCCTGGGGAAAGAACACCACACCGGGCTTGCGGATCGCGGTGACAACAAACGACAATATCAACAGAATAATGGTTGCAAAAATTGTAACTCTTGGGCGATTGCCTTCCAACAAATAACGAACCAAACGCTCGTATGCATTTTGAACACCTGGCCAAGTTTTGGTTTGGAACACCACAATTACATGGCGCAGCCAGAAATGGTGAAGCAGGTATACACCCAGCAACGTGACGACGAAGTTTCCTGCACCAAAACCGCCCATGATATAAGCGAGCACTGCGATGATACCCATTACAATTGATGTGCGTTTTACACCACGGGCCGATTTTACACGGTCCTCTTCAGCGTGTTCATCCTCCATGAAGTCAACTGCAAATACTGGGTTGATGATATAGGCCACCAACAAAGAAGCCAAAAGTGTAATAATCAATGTCACAGGCAGGAAGAACATGAATTTCCCTACGATTCCTTTCCAAAAAGCCAATGGGATAAAAGGTGCCAAGGTGGTCATGGTCCCAGAAAGTACGGGCATGAAGACCTCGCCAGCCGCTTTTTTCGCAGCAACCTTGATAGGCAATCGCTCTTTGTGGAAGATACGGTGGGTGTTTTCAATCACCACAATCGCATCGTCTACCACAATACCCAAGGCCAATAAGAAAGCGAACAACACAATCATGTTCAAACTGAACCCGATCGTGGGCATCACCAAGAAGGCAATGAAACAACTCAACGGAACCGATAAACCAACAAAAATGGCATTCGTTGCACCCATGAAGAACATCAAAATCACCGTTACCAAAATGAATCCGATGATGATGGTGTTAATCAAATCGTGAACCGTTGTGCGGGTTTTTACCGATTGGTCACCCGTAAACACAACTTCCATTTCTTTGGGATAAGCGCCACTCGTCTGCAAATCTTCTACGATTTCATGACATTTGTCACTCGCTTCGATCAAGTTTTCACCCGCACGCTTTACCACGTTTAAGGTGATTACGTTTTTACCCTCTAATCGAGCGTAGCTTTCTTTCTCTTTATAACCATCCACTACATCAGCCACATCGCGCAAATACAAGGTTGCGCCTGTTCCTGAACGGATCACAATGTTCTCAATTTCCTCTTTGCTCCGGAATTCACCGCTCACACTCAAGGAACGCTGCATTTTGTCTACGTCAATGTTACCACCAGAAATACGCATGTTTTCATACTGAATCGCACGGGTAACATCGTCCATGGTTAATCCGGATGTGGCCATAGAGGTCAAGTCAAGGTTTACCTGTAATTCGCGATCCAAGGCACCCACGATATCAACACGGGTAATGCTAGGCAAACTCTCAATTTTGTCTTTGGCGAGTTCTGCATACCGTTTCAACGATTGCAAATCGAAATTGCCGCTGATGTTGATGTATAAAACAGGTAAATCAGAAAAGTTGATCTCTTGTACAATGGGGTCGGTCTTCAAATCATTTGGAAGATCACTTTTGGCTTTGTCAACCTGGTCTTTCACCTTTTGCTTGGCCTGATCTACCTTTACATCCGTATCGAATTCAACCGTGATAATGCTGAAATCTTGAATTGAATTGCTCTTGAGTTTTTTAACACCACTCACCGATTTGATTTTTTTCTCCAATGGCTTGGTGATCAAGTTTTCGATGTCCTTGGGCGATGAACCCGGATATACCGTTTGTACGATGATCGTTGGAATTACGATGTCGGGGAATTGCTCCTTCGGCAACGAATTGTATGAGAAAATACCCGCGATACTGATAAATATCGAAAGGATATAAATGCTTGTTTTATTGTCGATACTCCAGCTGGTGGGACCGAATTCTTTAAAATTGAATTTGCTCATTGGGTAGGGTTTAGTTGCCTTTCATCCATTCACCTGAAATGGCCTGGCCATCGTTCAATTCTTGGTATCCCGCGGTGATAACCATATCTCCTTCATTCAAACCTTCCAAAATCTCTGTCAGCCCTTCGCTTGATTTGCCTACAATCACTTTTCTCCGCTCAGCCACGAAATTATTGCTGCCATTTTTTGCAGGAACTGCTTTGGCAACCACAACGAAACTGCCTGATTCTGTGGTTTGAACACTGTTTGAATTCACGCTGATTGCCGATTTATTTTCATAATCAACGATTTTCAATTTGGCGATCATGTTTGGCTTCAAATTCTCAACTTTGGGCAATTTGGTTTCAACGCGGAAAGTTCGGTTCAATGGGTCGATGAATCTCGCTGCAAATGAGATGTTTGTATTCACCTCTGTTTTTAGGTCAGGGAAGTAAATTTTAATTTGATCACCCGCCTTAATTTTCTTGGAGTGCGATTCAGCCACATCCGCTTTTACTTTGATGTTCGACATATTGACAACGCGAAACAATGGCATCCCAGGGGCTACTGCTTGACCAACTTTGGCGTCAGCACTTTCCAATGTACCCGCGATGGGCGATTTGATGTTGTACATGTCTATCTGCGCTTCCAATGTCTTCATGCTCTTTTCCAAGGCTTCTTTTTGGTTCTTGGCCGATAAATACTGTACTTCAGTCCCTACACCCTTTTCCCATAGGCGCTTCTGTTTTTCAAATAGGGTAGTCACGAACACCAATTGCTGGTTCAATTCGTTTTTACCTTGAGAAATGGCGGTGTTGTCGAGCTGCGCCAACACTTGACCTGCACTCACGCTTGTGCCTGGTTGAACCAATACACGTACAACTGTACCTGGAACTTTGGGCGTGGCAATGGTGCTTTCATTGGCATCAGCCACACCTTCGAGAGAAATGAAACTTTGAAAAAGCCCTTTTTTCACAGTGGCGATTTCTACGGTTTTTCCCATATCAGCAACCGCTCCTGCATTCAATTCCTTTTCCAACACACTGGCTTCGGCTTGTAACTGGGCGATTTCTTTCTTTAATGACTCTAATTTGGCTTTCTTAGCCTCTGGAGTGTTTGATTTTTCTCCGCATGCACTCATCAAAAATGCTGCGATCAAGCTCATCGATAAAATATAACGTTTCATGGTTGGATTATTTGATTGGGGTGCCTGTGGCATGTTGTAATTCAATTTTAGAAATAACTAAATCGTAAAGGGCATTCATATAATTGTTGTTGGCCGCGCGCAGTTCAGTTTCAGCCTGCATCATTTCCAATGCACTGCCAACACCTTCTTTGTACTTGAGCGATGCTTTGTCGTAAATGCGTTCTGCCAAAGCCAAGTTGGTTTTTTGGTTTTCCGCTTGCTTCATGTTTACCATATAGTTATTCTTGGCATTCGTGAATTCAAATTCAGCAAAACGATCAAAATTGGCCATGTCGTTCTTCGCTTTTTCAATTTTGATATTGGTTTCAGCCAATTTAGAACGGGTAAGTCCTCCCGCAAAAATGGGGACACGCAAATTCAACCCATAAACCGAAGATGGTACCCATTCGTTATTGGGCGTAAGGTTGCCTTGGAAAAAGTTGAATTCACTGCGCAAAGTACTTTTTTGGTATTGGTAGAAACCCACCAAAGAAGGCAATGACGCCGCTTTGTATCGCTTGTTATCGAGCAATCCCAATGCAACACTTTGATCCAAAATTTGGTGTTCGATACGCTGACTCGCATTAAATGCATTCACATCCAAACCACTTACGTTGAGGTACGTTTCCAGTTGCTCTAAGTTGTCAGACAATGCAATTTCGGTGGTCATCGGCAATGCCAAATGAATCTTCAAAGCATTTTTGGTGATAATGATGGCGTTTTGCAATTTTTCCCGCTGCAAATACAAGTTGCTCAGGGTGAAGTTCAAACGATCAACGTCCAACGACTCCACAAAGCCCTCTTTGTTCATCTCTTTCACTTCAAATGCACTCTTTTCCAACAGTTTGATGTTGGCCTCGATTACATCCAAGTTCTTTTGGGTAGAAACGGCTGTCACATAAGCCTTGGCAACATTCATTTGCAAATCCTTCAGCGATTTGGCTTTCAACAGTTGACTCATTCCCATGAAGGCCCGGGTTGCTTCCAAGCCCACGAAATAGGTTCCATCGAACAACAACTGACTCACACTCAAACTCGCGCTGCTGGCAAACTCTTGCTGAAAACGAATAAAAATATAATCAGGTGCACTTGTACCAGGTACTTTGGTGAAGTTGTTTACCCAGTTTCCGGGGATGGTTAAGTATTGTTGATACCCACCCGATGCACTTACTTGGGGAAGACCATAGGAAGCTGTCTGTTTCACCGTTTCCTTGGCGATGTTTACGTCCAATTGGGCGTTTTTGTAAGAGGTGTTGTTTTGCTCAGCAAAAGTGATGGCCTCACTAAAACTGAAGGTTTTGGTTTCTTGTGCATTCGCAGCAAAAGCGCCCAAAAACAGTGTGAATATTAGTTTGCGTTTCATTGTGGTGTTAACTTGGTTTAATTTTCCAGTCAATGGAATTAATGGTCTCGATGCCTATCTCTGTGCTGATCGATCGGAGGTGGTATTTGATGATTTCAATCAAAACATCGTCTTGTCCAATGTTCAAACTGTTGAGTTCAACATTGTCGAAAACATGAAATGACAACATCGAAAATGACGTTGCAATAATTTCTGCATGGAAGTTTGTGTGGTACAAGCCGCTTGATCTGCCCAGTTCAATATTGAACAACAAATGTCTCACAACATGGTTGCTGCGGTGTTTTTCCAACAATTCAAAACTCTGAGGATGGTACTTTTTGAGGTCGTAAAGCATGGAGGGACTCATCTTGCGCTGATTGCTCATCAAGTAAGTCGTGATTAAATGAAATTGTTCAATGGCATTGGGCTCAGTTTGGATAATTCTTTCAATCGCTTCCTCGTTCTCTCTCATGTGCGATTCTACCGTGGAGAGTACCAGGCTTTCCTTGTCTCTAAAGCACTTGTAAAGGGTCTTTTTCGAAATGGAAATTTCCTTGGCCACATCGTCCATGGTGACACTCTTTACCCCAAATCTGCGAAATAATCGCTCGGCAGTTGATTGTACTCGGTGCACCAATTCCATAAAGTGCCGCAAAGGTACAACGATAAAATCGCATTGGAAACTATTTTCGTGTTAAAAGTTTCCGCGAAGGGATTGAATCGATAATCAATGCATTTTCACCGACCAAGGAAGCAGATATTGTGGACCCACCAAGTGTTGGATCTTTTCAGCTTCTTTGATTGTTTCAATAGGCAAACCGCTGGCCTTCGCCGCCATTGACCACTGGGTTTTGGCCATTTCTTCCTTGTTGAGTAATTGGCTTAACCAATCTTCCTGCTCAGGGTAACTGACCACGCGATACTCTGTGGTTTTTGATTTCCTCGCAGCGGCCAAAATGGCACGATTAATGCCGCCAAAATCGTCAATCAAGTGCAGCTCCTTCGCATCGATGGCACTGTAGACACGACCTTCAGCCAACGCAGCCACGTTACTTTTCGACATATTACGTCCTTCCGCTACGGTGTTCAAGAAATCATTATAGATTTCATTGATCATGGTTTGCATCACGGCGCGTTCTTTCTCGCCCAAAGGTCGGTCTGGGCGCCAACCCGCTGAGAGTTCGCCCAATTCTACGGTTTCGTAATTCAAACCCAATTTTTCGCCAAACAATTGTTGGGTATTGGGCAATAAAGCAAACACACCGATAGAACCGGTAATTGTATTCGGCAATGCGAAAATACTATCGCCCACACAGCCCATGTAATAGCCGCCGCTGGCCGAAACATCGCCAAAAGAAATCATTACGGGCTTCACCTTTTTACAAGCTATGATCTCATGAGCCATCTCATCCGAAGCGTAAGCGCTCCCACCAGGGGAATTGATTCGAATCACAATGGCTTTGATTGTGGGGTCGTTCTGTGCTTTGTGGAGTGTCTTGATAAAGCTGGTGCTACCGATTTGTTCATCGGGATTTTGCTTACCCGGAAGAATGTCACCCACTGCATAAATTACCGCGATTTTGTTCTCGCTATAAGGATACGGGTCGGCGTCTTTGGCATATTTAGCGAAGGCAAACCATTTCGCTTTCTCGCTGTCTAATTTACAAGCCCTTGCCGCTTCTTTTCTGGCATCGGATTCATAATTTAATGCATCAATCAATCCCAAAGCCTTGGCATCGGCAGGACGTTGGGCTTTGCCTTGCATCGCGATGTTCCAAACAGTGTCTTTGGACAATTTTCTGCTCATGGCGATGTTACCCATTTGGTATTCGTACAGTGATTTGATGTATTGTGTAACCTGCTGTCTGTTTTCTTCAGACATGGTTGTTTGAGTGAATGGCTCAACCGCACTCTTAAATCGACCTACACGGAAAACCTGAAAATCCACACCCAGTTTATCGAACAGCCCTTTGTACATCACAAACTTGGACGAAATCCCATCAATTTCCAACATGCCACGGGGGTTGCAGATCACTTTGTCGCACGCCGAAGCGATGTAATAACCCAATTCAGAATATAGGCCACTGTAGGCGGTAACGGGCTTTCCAGTTTTTCGGAATTGCAGAATTGCGTTTCGAATTTCTTCCGCAGTTGCCATGCCTCCCGCATAACTACCACAATCAAGGTAAATGCCCTTCACATTCACATCCTTCTCCGCCTTTTTTAGTCCATTGATGATGTCGTTGAGTCCGATGGGTGATTCGGCATTGCCACTGGCCGATAATAATTCGCTAATGGGATTGCTGGTACTGCGTTCTGCGATATCGCCTTCCAATGTCATGGTAAGGATGCTGGCTTCTGTTAGTTCTTCTGTAGCTGAATCGCCTATTTTGGAACTGAATCCAGAAATCAACACGCCAAATACGAGGGCAATGGACAAAATACCTAAGGCAAAACCGCCCAATAGTGTGATGAAATATTTAAGAAATGTTTTCATGCGGGATTCTACAAAGTTAGGGATGTCTTATCGGTCAAATTACGTGAATCGTTCAAAGGGTATCAATAGGGGATGAAATTTTTTCCGCCAAGCGATGTAACTTTGGCCACATATTTGTATTTAACGCCCAAATTGAATGATGAAAATGTCGCTACGTAACCTCGCTTTAATTGCATGTTTGTTTTTGCAATCCCAAAATGCCATTGCCCAGCAGCCATTGGGATTGGTAGTAGGTGATTTAAATACGCCTTACGCTGTAAGCATGAATCCGGCGATGGTGGCCAGTCAGTATAAAAACCGCGCATATTTTAACTGGTGGGGTACCTCCCTGGATATCCAAAGTAGCTTTGCCAATAGCAGTGGATGGCGGAGATTGCCAGCGAGTTTAAAAATGGACCAATCTTGGATGCCTAAGTCGGAGGATCAGAATTGGAGCATGAATTATTTGAATGAAACTTACGGTCCGTCGTTGTTTGTAATGCCCGATAACAGTGTGGGCTTTGGGTTGGGCGTGAAAGGGGTCTCTGGATTTAATTTTTCGGGTGTGAACCCGCAGTTGGGCAATTTGCTGTTGCAAGGTCGTGGCGCATGGGAGGATCCAACCAACGGAAAGTCGGTCTCTCAAACATCGCCATTCGCATTCAATACGGAGAAATATCAAGAATGGTATCTTTCTTTTGGCTCGTATGTGGGCGATGCCGATGCGAAAAGGGGTGTGCGGGCACTCAAGTGGGGTGTGACTACGAAAATTTTGATTGGTATGGGGTCAGCGCACTTGAGTTCGAGCAAGTTCAATGCGGAATACAATGGGAACAACAACTTCTTGATTCGCGATATCATGGCCAATTACAGTTATACAGATCAAACTTCAGCCTCAAACACAATGGTTAGACCTATGGGGCTCAAATTTGATTTGATGACGGGTATCGGCGCCGGTTTGGATATGGGTTTTGTCTATGAATACCGTCCGGGTTTGGCAGTAAATTACAACGGGATTTCTGGCTGTGAGCGTGAGTTTAACCGCACATATCGTTGGAAGTTTGGTGCGAGTTTGACAGACGTTGGATTCATTTCTTACGACGGTAGTGCTTATTCGATAACCGCCAACAATTTGAATTACAAGGCCGATTCAATTTTCTCTATCCAACAGATGTATGGAGCGAATCCATCCACAATCAATCATTTTGATCAAATCGCAACAGCAGCATCCACTGTGGGTGCACCTAAGCGGTCTTCGTTTACATCCTACACGCCCATGGCCTTGAACATGCAATGGGATTATCGATTTGGTGAATGGCATTTGGGTGCTTACTGGATTCATGATTTGAAGCCTGTGGATATGCCAGGTTTGCGTCGTTCTTCTATGTTAAGCATCGTGCCAAGGCATCAGGAAGAGCGCTTTGAATATGGTTTTCCGGTGTCTATCGTAAATAATTACAGCCAATTGAATGTGGGGGCTTACGTAAGAGTGGGTCCGGTGATTGTGGGAACCAATAATTTGGCGGGATTGGGACAATACATGAGAAATACGGGCAACCAAGGTGCGAGTTTCTACATTGGATTCCGATCCAAAATTGGCGATTGTTCAAAAGCGATTGTGTATGACGATAGCCGAGAGTGGGCGGTGGATTCTGCTGCTGCTGATTCTGCAATTTTGGTTGAAGAAGATCGAATTCAAAACGATACTATTTTCATGCGCGATACAATTATCAAACGCGATACAATAGTTAAAACCGAAATCAAGACCATTGTGAAGCGCGATACGGTTATTGTGACCAAAACGGTGAATACCAACAACAATAATCCAGCCTTGCAACAAGCGCTGAATGACTGTCAAAAACGAGAAGCGGATTTGAAGAATCGTTTGGCCGCCATTGAGGCCCGCGAAGCAGCAGCCAATAACAAAAATAAAAATTGTGAGGCCGAATTAGCCAAGTGGAAAGCGGAGAGCGACAAGTGTAAAACAGAATTGGATCGTTTGAAAGCGGAGAATGACCGTGTCAAAGCCGAGAACGATCGTTTGCGTGCAGATAATGATCGTTTGCGTGCTGTGGCGATTGTTCCATCAGATAGGCAATTGAAGCGTTGCGATAGTTTGCTAGCAGTAGAATTGTTGAAAAACCAAAAGTTGCAAGTTGAGCTTTCCGATAGTAAAAAAGCGGCTTCAGATTGCACTGTGAAATTGGCAGACGCCTTAAACAAAGCCAAGACTTGCGAAACAGACTTGGCCAAGGCGAAACAGCAAATTGAGGTATTGCAAGTTGACAAAAAACGCCTTGAGGATCAATTGAAAGCAGTGGGTATTGGCGAAGACTGTTCACCATATAAAAACAAGATTGCAGAATTGGAAAAATTGTTGGCCGCTGAAAAATTGAAAACAGCCCAACTATCTACCGACTTGAACAATTGTAATAAATCATTGGAGTCCCTGAAGGCACAATTGGCGGCGGAACAGGCCAAGGTGAGGGATTTGGAAGCCAAGTTGAAGTTGTGTATCCCTGTGGATCAATACAACAAAGCCATCGCGGATTTAGAGGCTCAGAAGAAAGCGACTGCGGCTGCAGAAATCAAAGCCAGCGAGGCTGAGACAAAAGCGAAAAATGCGGAAACCAAAAACGCGGAATGTGATAAAGCCAAAGCCGCTATTTTGGTAGAACTAGAAGCAGCCAAAAAGAAAGTCGCTGAATTGGAAGAGAAACTCAAAAACACCGCCACAAATACTGGCAGTGATTGCAGTAAAACCCGCGATTCTTTGACCCAAGCTTTATTGGATTTGGGTATCGCAAAAAATTCATACGATGCCTTGATGGCTGAATATCAGGATTGTTTGAAATCGGCGAAATCCTATAAAGACAAACTGAAAGCTTGTGAAGATAAGTTGGCCGCGGGTGGGAGTGATGCTTCGGCTTTGGATGCGTTGAAAGCCGACATCGCTAAGTTGAAAATCACCATCACTGAATTGAATGGGGAAGTGGCTGCTGGCAAAAAGAGTTTGGAGGCTTGTCAAGAATCGATTGCTGAGAAAGACGCCTTGATTAAATCGCTGCAAGATCAGTTGAAAGGTAAAAATGCCGATATTACTACTTTACAGGGTCAGTTGCGGATGGCTCAAGCCCAGATCAATGACTTAAAAGCCCGATTGGCAAAGTGTGAGGAGGAAAAAGCAGCAAACAATTCAACTTCTCCAACTGGAACCGGAACATCTGGTGGTGCTACCCCGGGAATCAGTCCCGGCGGAATTACACCGGGTGGTGGACTTTAACAGCTTAGAAACTGCCGTAAAAACGGATGTTTAATCGCCTTCCTGTGAGGTAATCTGGAACGCCATATCGGTTGTTTTGGAGATCCTTGACCCAGCTGTATCCAATCACGTTATTGATCGCCAATAAGTTGAAAATATCTGCGCTCAACCAAGCATTTTTCAATCCCAACCTAGTCAACCAAGCATTTTTGTGCGGGTCGAAAATCTTGCTGAACCCGATATCCACCCTACGGTAAGGGGGAATCACATTGGGCGTAGTTGTGTATCGGGCACTGCCATCCAAATAATAGGGAATGGCTGTACCGATGTTTAAACTCAGATTTACCCGTAGGCTAGGATTGTTGGGCATTTGATCTTGGAAAACGACACCCAAATTCACCCGACGGTCTGTGGGTCTGCGCAAATAATCGGTGGTGACATTGGTATTCGATTTTTCATCGAAATAGGTGATACGCTCCTTGGTTTGCATGATGCCCAAGGTGAACCAACTTTCCAATCCATCGGTAAATTCACCGTACAATCGTTGATCGATGCCCCATGCATAGCCTTGGGCTGAATTTTGGGCATAATAGCGAATACGAATATTATCGAACAGATAGGGGACCAAATCTTGATACGACTTAAAATAGGCCTCTGAGGTATACTTGAATTTGCGGGTGCCGGCATAAATATATCGCTCAAAACCGCCCACGAGATGATGGCTTTTTTGAGACAACAGGGATTTGTTTAATACACCATCGAATCCGCGCAATTCACGGTAAAATCCTGGCTGATGGTAGGCGCCGGCGGCAAATTTGAAGAGGATATCAGGTCGTTTTAAGCTGTCGACACGCTGACGTTCGTTATAGTTTTTATTGGGTTCCCAGCTCAAACTCATGCGTGGCATGGCAATCAATTCTTGGTTCAAATTCCAATATTGCCCCCGAATTCCCACGTTGAGCCAAATCTGTTCCCGTTTGCTCAATCGCCATTGCGCGCCCCAATGTCCTTTGAATCTTAAGGTACTCAGTTCATTGCGGGCTTTGATGTAATTGTCGAACAGAATTGTATCGCCCATCGCCCCCCAAGGGTTGAGATTGTATTCTGCACTGTCGTTGTAATACCACTCGGCAATTTTGTCGTTGACCAATTCACGATTCAGTCGAACGCTGTAATGCCAAGAAAAAGCATCGGTTGTTTTACCTATTCTGCCCAAATGCGCAAACTGGGTAACACCGGAGGTCATTCTGTTGCGGCCGTGATCCAAGTAATAACCGTACCCCAGGGTTTTTAGTGGTTTTCCGTAGGTTTTTGAGGATAGATCTCGATCAAGTTGGCTAAGGAAATAAGCACCTTCCACATCAAAGACCTCTTCTTCAGCAATGGCAGTATGGTTAATCATCCACTGAAACTCATTCCGAACGGTTGGTTTGTATTTCAGCGTGAGGTTTCCCATCCCGTAAACATAGTTCAACGCTTCTTGTCCCGCCATGCCCACATTCAAACTGAACGCATTTTGGATGGTGCCAAATGTGCTTGTTCTGCTAGTGGGATTCAGTTGGTAAGCGTTGCTCGCCAAATTGCCCAAGAATTCGATGTTCCATTTTCTGGCCAATTTGTAGGTGATCAAACTTTGCACATCCGAAAATCGCATGGAGTAATTGCCATTAACATCCAAAGACTTGGTGATCAATCCATTGTTGAAGTTTCTTAAGCCCACGAATCCTGAAAAACGGCCTTTCCTACCGCTAATCATTGCGCTGTTTAGCATCGTTCCCAGGGTAACAGACGCCTTGAAACTATCGGGTCTTACGTAATCTACATCGAGAACAGAACTCATTTTATCGCCATATTGCGCTCCAAATCCACCCGCACTAAATTTTACGGTGTTTACCAGGTCAGGGTTGATGAAACTCAATCCTTCTTGCTGACCGGAGCTGATGAGTTGCGGACGCAGAATCTCCACATCGTTGACATAAATGAGGTTTTCATCATAATTGCCGCCGCGCACTGTGTATTGAGATGACATTTCATTGCCAGATGACGCGCCGATGAATGTTTTTACGAGTGATTCGATGCCACCCCCAATTGAAGGGTTTAATTGCAGTTTGTGTGGTTTGATTTCTTCCAGAAAGGGACCGCCGCGGCTAATGCGAATGCGCACCTCACCAATGAGATCCAAACCCTGTCCGAATAGAATCTCCGTGGTTATATCTGCAGCATCAACCCATTGAAAACCAAAGACTTTTTCGCCCTTGAGGTAACCGAAAATCAGATCTCCAGGATACAAGGGTTCGTTAGCGGTGAAGTAGCCTAGGGAGTCAGTGAGACCAATCTGCGCATCATCGGAAAGTCGAATTTTGACATTGGAAACGCCTTGTTTATCCATCCCTTTTATAATCACCACACGCCCTTTCGATTGTTGAGTTTGTGCATTCACCCAAGCGGCAATACACAAGTAAAGGGTGAGTAGGAGGGATTTTTTCACGCAAAGAGTTAACGCAAAATCGCTTGCGTTATTTGATGAGTTGTTTGAGATCCGTGATGGTTTGTGTTGGATTGGTGCTGCCAAACACTGTATTGCCAGCCACCAGTACATCTGCGCCGGCATCAGTCAATAATTTGGCGTTGCCCAAAACTACGCCACCATCAATTTCTATGAGTGTTTGCGTTCCCGCAGCATCGATCATAGCCTTTAATGTTCTCACCTTTTGATAGGTGTTTTCGATGAATGATTGTCCGCCAAACCCAGGATTTACGCTCATCAAACAAACCACATCACAGAGGTATAAAACTTCTTTGATCGATTCTACCGGCGTATGTGGATTGATGGCCACACCCGCTTTCATGTTGTGTTGTTTGATGTTCGTTAAAGTGCGATGAAGGTGCGTACACGCTTCAACATGCACAGTGAGAATATGAGCGCCAGCATCAGCAAACGCTTGCGAGTAGCGGTCAGGATCCACAATCATCAAATGCACATCCAACGGTTTTTGTGCACGTGCCAACAAAGGCTTCATTACAGGGAATCCGAATGAAATGTTGGGTACAAAAACGCCATCCATGACATCAACGTGAAACCAGTCGGCTTCGCTTCGATTGATCATGTCGATTTCTTCATACAGCTTGCCAAAATCGGCCGATAAAATGGAGGGTGCAATCATTCCAGACATGATGCAAAGTTACGTGGATTATGCTTTCAAAGCCAAATACAAATCAATGCATTCCTTGGCTTCTTTTACGTCATGTACCCTAAGGATGGTAGCGCCTCTGTCTAGCGCCGCCATATGCAATGCCGTAGTGCCATTCAGTGCAGTTTCGGGACTGCCGTTGAGTGTTTTCCAAATCATGCCTTTGCGAGAAATGCCAACCATCAAGGGCTTATTGAACTGCCTAAACTTTTGCAATTGATTGAGCAATTCAAAATTATGCTCAGTGGTTTTGCCAAAGCCAAAGCCAGGATCAATTACCCAGTTGGCAAACTCTTTTTTCCTGTATTCCGCTTTTTTCTCATGGAAATAGCCCAAGATTTCGCCCATCAAATCATCGTAATGAGGATCTTCCTGCATGGTGCTGGGATTGCCTTTTTTGTGCATCGCCACGTAAGCAATCTCATTGTCGATCACTGTCTTGAACATTTTTGGATCATCGTCACCCGCTGCGATGTCGTTGATCATATCGATGCCCAATCCAATGCAAGCCAAGGCCACAGAGCTGTAATAGGTATCAACGCTCAACCACGCCTCAGGGAATGCTTGTCGTACCGCTCTCACCACAGGAGATACACGGTCCAATTCTTCAGCAAACGAAACGCGCTCACTGCCCGGACGGGTACTCTGTCCGCCAATGTCCACAATCGCAGCGCCAGCCTCAAACATCGCCCCAGCAGCATCTACCGCTTGTTGAACCGATTGTACGCGACTTTTACCATAAAATGAATCCGGTGTTGCGTTGAGTATGCCCATTACCACCGGTTGGGTAAGGAGGAGTTTTTTCTCTTTAGAAAGTAGGAACATCCGTTTATTTGATGACTTCTTTAGGATTGCCGACCATCAACTCTGGGCGAACCCATTCGTTGAATTGCGCTTCAGTCAACAATTCCAAAGCCAAAGCCGCTTCTTTCAAAGTGGTGTTTTCTTTGTGTGCCTTCTTGGCGATTTTGGCTGCGTTTTCGTAACCGATGTGTGTATTCAACGCGGTTACCAACATCAAGCTTTGGTCTACCAAGCGTTGGATGTTGTCTAGGTTTGGTTCGATGCCAACTGCACAATTGTCGTTGAAACTCAAACAAGCCTGACCCAACAATCTCGCGCTTTGCAACATGTTCGATGCAATGACGGGTTTGAATACATTCAATTCAAAATGTCCTTGAGAAGCTGCGAAAGAAATGGCCACATCGTTACCCAAAATTTGCGCACAAACCATGGTCAATGCTTCGGGTTGTGTAGGGTTTACTTTGCCTGGCATGATAGAACTTCCGGGCTCGTTTTCGGGGATGATGATTTCACCGATGCCGCTGCGAGGGCCTGAGCTCAGCATGCGGATGTCGTTGGCGATTTTGAAGCAGCTCATCGCTGTGCGTTTGATTGCGCCGTGCAATTCAACCATGGCGTCGTGTGCTGCCAGTGCTTCAAATTTGTTCGGGGCTGTAACGAATGGCAATGCGGTTTCTTCTGCGATATATTTGGCTACCAATTCTGAGTAACCAGCGGGCGTGTTTAAGCCTGTACCTACCGCAGTTCCACCCAATGCCAATTCAGCGGCAACGGGCAAAGCACGGTTGATGGCGTTCACACCATTTTCTAGTTGTTGTACATATGCACTGAATTCTTGACCCAATGTCAAAGGCGTAGCATCCATGAAATGGGTGCGACCAATCTTAACGATATTTTCAAATTCTCTCGCTTTGTGCTTGAGGGTGGTTTTCATCGCTTGGATACCAGGCAATGTATAATCGATCACCTGCTTGAACACCGCGATGCTCATGGCGGTAGGGAAGGTGTCGTTTGAACTCTGACTCTTGTTTACATCGTCATTGGGGTGCAATACTTTTTTCTCGTCATCCAGTTTACCGCCGCTTAAAACGTGGGCCCTGTTGGCGATAACCTCATTCACATTCATGTTGCTCTGCGTCCCCGATCCAGTTTGCCAGATTACCAAAGGAAATTCAGCATCCAGTTTGCCCGCGATGATTTCATCACAAACGGTGCAGATGAGTTCACACTTTTCGGCCGACAAAACACCCAAATCACGATTAGTGCGGGCAGCACTTTTTTTCAAAACGCCAAAGGCACGGATGATTTCCACTGGCATACTGCCTTCTGGTCCAATTTTGAAGTTGTTGCGGCTGCGTTCGGTTTGGGCACCCCATAATGCATTTGCGGGGACTTTTACTTCGCCCATCGTGTCGTGTTCGATGCGATACTGTGTCATATTATACCGCAAAGATAATTCATCCCCCGAAATGATGGTTAAAATGAGGTAGGGTGTTGAAAAATGGACATCCATCAACGTCCGTTTAAAAACAGAATCCGTCATTCACAAAACTCCTTGGCCCGTAATCGTATATTTGCCGGAGTATGTCTGAGAAAAAATTGCTCGATGCCCTGAGTTACCATGCCGATGGGCGCCCCGGAAAAATTGAGGTTATATCCACCAAACCAACACAAACACAATTCGATTTGGCTTTGGCCTATTCCCCCGGTGTTGCTGAACCTTGCTTAGCCATTGCAGAGAATGTAGATGACGTTTACAAATACACCGCCAAAGGCAATTTGGTGGCTGTTATTTCAAATGGCACGGCGGTACTTGGACTTGGCGATATCGGCCCAGAAGCATCCAAGCCGGTTATGGAAGGGAAGGGCGTATTGTTCAAGATTTTCGCAGACATTGATGTGTTCGACATTGAACTCAATTGTAAAGATGTTGACCATTTCGTTGAAACCGTGAAGGCCATGGAACCCACTTTTGGGGGGATTAACCTGGAGGATATCAAAGCACCGGAGAGTTTTGAAATTGAAGAACGCTTGAAAGCGGCATTGAATATTCCCATCATGCACGATGATCAGCACGGTACCGCCATCATTTCGGCTGCTGGATTGATCAATGCCTTGAGATTGGTAGAGAAAAAATTGAGCGATGTACGGATTGTGGTCAACGGTGCCGGTGCGTCAGCCATTGCCTGTACCAAGTTGTTCGTTTCATTGGGCGCAAACAAAGAGAATATCGTCATGTTAGATTCTAAAGGGGTGTTGCGTTCTGATCGTACCGACCTTGATAAATACAAACAGCAATTTGCAACGGACAGGGATTTAAACACTTTGGAAGAAGCCTTGGTTGATGCCGAAGTCTTTGTAGGTCTTAGCAAGGGCAATATTCTTACGCCTGAGATGATTCAATCAATGGCCAACAAACCCATCGTGTTTGCTATGGCCAATCCCACACCAGAAATCGACTACAATTTGGCGGTAGCAACCCGTCCTGATTTGATTATGGCTACGGGTAGAAGTGATTATCCCAACCAGGTAAACAATGTATTGGGTTTCCCGTTCATTTTCCGTGGCGCTTTGGATGTACGATCAACGGCCATCAATGAAGCCATGAAAATTGCAGCCGTGCATGCCATTGCTGACTTGGCGATGGAGCCCGTGCCTGAAAGTGTGATGATGGCATACAACGAGCGAAACCTAAGCTTTGGACCTACATATATCATTCCAAAACCCATGGATCCCCGTTTGTTGACCACTGTAGCGCCAGCTGTAGCCAAAGCCGCGATGGAGAGCGGTGTCGCGAGAAATCCGATAACCGATTGGGATGCCTACAACATGCAGTTGCGCAAACGCTTGGGTATCGATAATGATTTTGTGAATCGATTGATGACCAAAGCAAAGACAGCCCCTAAACGAGTGGTATTTGCCGAGGCAGACCACATTCGTATTCTACGCGCTGCAGAAATCGCCCAGCGAGACGGCATTTGTGAGCCCATTTTGCTGGGAAATCCCGATGCCATTCAGAAAATGATGGATGAAAATCACATCGAAATCCCCGGTGTGCAAATGATAGATCCCCGCAAACAAGAGGAAAACTTGAAAAAATATGGAGCCAAATTGTTCGAAAAACGCGGTAGAAAAGGACTGACCTGTTTTGAAGCCGAATACCAAATGCGCAATCGAAATTATTATGGATCAATGATGGTTGAAACTGGAGAAGCAGATGCTTTTATTAGCGGTTTGACAAGAAACTATCCCATCGCACTTAAACCGGCGTTGGATGTAATTGGAATGGTCGATAAAACGCACCGCGTGGCTGGTATGCACATCATGATGACCAAGTCCGGACCCGTGTTTTTTGCGGATACCACCGTGAATGTTGATATCGATGAGGATACGGTATATGAAATGGTCACTCTGGTGAATGAAAGGGTGAAGTCGTTCCGCATTGAACCAAGGATTGCTCTAATCTCGTATTCAAATTTTGGTAGTTCGGGAGGTGTGTATCCCAAAATGATGCAAAATGTGGTTACACGATTGCACCGAGATGAGCCCTCAATAAAGGTTGAAGGGGAAATGCAGCCGGTGTATGCCATCGATGGTGAATTGAGACAGAAACGATATCCGTTTAATAAACTTGGCGACAAATCAGCCAACGTATTTATTTTCAGTGGATTGAGCTCTGGTAATGCAGTGTATCAAATCATGAGGAGTATGGGCAATATGGACGCCATTGGTCCCGTTTTATTGGGCTTTAAAAAATCTGTACACATTCTGCATCATAGCTCTTCAGTACGTGAAATTGTGAACATGATCGCTTTGGCGGTTGGTGAAGCACAGGAAAAGTAAATGCAAAATGGGAGAGGATGTCATTCAAATCCAAGAAGTTGTTTGGGGTTCTAGCGAGTATGTTCAAACCCTAGCACTGCGGCATGAAATATTGCGGAGGCCTCTGCAACTGATGTTTGATCCGATGGTGTTTGATGCGGAACGATCCGACATTCACGTTTCCGCCAAGTTTGGTGACTGGGTAGTGGGGTGTTTGATACTCACGCGAAACGATAAGAGGGTTAAGATGCGCCAAGTGGCAGTGGCTAGCGAATGGCAGAGAAAGGGCGTGGGTGCGAAAATGGTTGTTTTTGTAGAGGGGTTGGCCAAGAATTCAGGATTTGTGGAAATGGTTTTGCACGCCAGAGATAGTGCCGTGCCTTTCTATCTTTCGTTGGGGTACGAGGTGGTTGGAGAGGGCTTTGAAGAGGTTGGAATTCCGCACCATGCGATGAGGAGAACTTTGGTGGATTGAAATGCGCCTTTCCGCGAATTTTAGAGATTGACCCGTTCCTTTAAACTATCTTTGTAACTTTCACCTATGGATACCCTTATTACCGCACTACAGTTTATTCTCGCACTTTCCATTTTAATTACACTTCACGAGTTCGGTCATTATTGGGCTGCCCGTGCATTTGGTATAAGAATCGAGAAGTTCTACTTGTTTTTCGATGCTTGGAATTTCAAACTATTTAGTTTCAAACGTGGCGATACGGAATATGGAATCGGATGGTTGCCATTGGGTGGATATGTGAAAATTGCCGGTATGGTGGATGAGAGTTTGGACACCGAACAAATGAAGTCTGAGCCCCAACCATGGGAGTTTCGCAGTAAACCAGCTTGGCAGAGACTGATTGTGATGATTGGCGGTGTAACCGTGAATTTGATATTGGGTATCGTCATCATGATTACTTTGACCTACTCACAAGGGGAAAAATATGTTCCCCAGTCGATGGTAAATGAACAAGGCGGGATTTACGCGGGTCCAGTGGCCCGGTCTGTTGGTTTTCAAATTGGCGACCAAATCTTATCAATCAATGGGGTGGCGGTAGACAATTTGGATGCGCAATTTGGTGATCCTTCTTTCCTAACCGCTGACCGAAAAGAGATTGGCATACGCCGCAAACAGATTAGTCCAATAACGTATACCAAAGCGGGTGACACTGAGACTGCACAGGTGACCCAAATAGTATACGATACCACGTTGGTGATGCCGAGCAACTTTGACGAATTGTTGGGTGCAAAATCAGATATGCCATTCTTTGCCCCAAGGATGAAGTTTAAAATTGGCAAAGTGATGGGCGGAAGTCATGCTGAAAAAGCGGGGCTGGACGTGGGTGACAAAATTGAGTATATCAACGGAGAGCCTGTCTTTTCGTTCTTCGAATTCAAAGAGATGTTGGTTAAACATGCTGGAGAGACGGTGAAAATGCAAGTCTCAGATTCTACCAACAAAACCAGCACGCTCAAAGCAGAAATTGGAGAAGATGCAACACTGGGTTTCCAACCTGTATTTTACGGCTTTGAGTACCAAGAAAAAGTTATCAAATACGGCCTGGGCAAATCCATCAACTTGGGGGTTTCGCGCTCATTTGGATTGATTGGTGCCAATGCCAAAGCCCTTGGTAATGTGGCGACCGGTAAAACCGATCCAACCAAATCATTGGCAGGTCCAATTGGTATCGCACAGATGTTTGGAAGCAGCTGGAACTGGTTGAATTTCTGGACCTTAACCGCTATGCTGAGCTTGGTTTTGGCTTTGATGAATATCTTGCCTATTCCCGCGTTGGATGGTGGACATGTGATGTTCTTATTGTACGAAATCATCGCCCGCCGACCCGTGTCTGACAAGGTTTTGTATGTGGGACAAATCATTGGTATGGTTTTCTTATTGTCATTGGTGGCCTTTACTTTCTGGGTCGATATCGCCCGCGCTTTAGGAATTTAATATGAGTAACCCGTTTGCATTCTTTGGTTTGACGCCCAGTCTTAACATCGATGCAAAATCGTTGCGAAAATTGTATCTAGATATACAACGCGGAGCGCATCCAGATCTCGTTTCTTCGGATAGCGATGCCGCTGTAATTTCAGAACAGGCCAACGCCCATTATCGTACTTTGTCGAACCCACTCACTTTGGTAAAATCCTTTTTGGATGTGGTTGGGAATATGCAATGGAATGAAAATCAATTGCCAAAAGATTTCCTCATGGAAATGATGGATTTGAGCGATGCCATTGAAGAAATGAATCGAGCTGATGATGCGTCGATGAACAATGTTAAACAGCAGTTGCAAGTCTATTTTGATGCATTAACCGTTGATTTTAAGCACTTATCATCCCAAGTTGAACCCAATATAGATTCTCTTGGTATATGGTATCAGAAGAGTCAGTATCTCAGTCGATTGCGCAAAAATTTTGAAGGAATCGTTGAGATTTGATGTACTCCTTGTAATTTTACCCTGTAAAGCACCATGTCTACACGCACAGCTCTCAAAACACACAATGAAATTCGCTTGGTTTTTCAACGTATGGCCTGTGAAATTGCCGAGGCATTTTCCGATGAAACCGATTTGTATTTTGTAGCGATCAATGCGCGTGGAATGGCCATCGCCCTGGAGTTGAATCATGAATTAGACCGCATACAGCCCAATTGTAATGTGTCTTTGGGTAATATTCACGTGGCTGATGATTATCGCTGGGAAGGCGTTGTTCCCAATATGGTGGCATTGACAACACCTGTTATCCTGATTGACGATGTAATTCACTCTGGTGGTACTGCGATGCAAGTATTGGTGGATTTGTATGAACATGGATTCGATACCATTCGCACGGCCTTTCTTGCAGAGCGCGAGCATCGCAATTACCCCATTCGGGCCGATTTTGTGGGGGTTTCAATAGCCACAACGCTGCAAGAGCATGTATTTTTTAGCAACGAAAATCCGAGTGATTTGCAGTTGTATCTCATTTAAAGTATCAATATATACCACACATTGATTCATTTAATTGTCAATCTAAAACAACCTCAAAGGTTGTGTGTTATTTTTGAATAGATGAAGCGCCTACTATTTCTGCTGTGTTTTGCCTTGTTGCACGTTGTAGTGCTCAATGCTACGCACATAGTGGGAGGAGAGGTAACCTATAAATACTTAGGAAGTAATCAGTACAAAATCCGTTTGGATCTATACATCGATTGTCAAAATGGTAATCCACAGGCCATTTCATCCGATGCCACAGCGTACATTGGGGTGTTCAACGGTCAAACCCGCAACATGATTGGTGGTTACCCCAAGTTGATTAGTCGCCAAGGACCCAAAAGGGTTGTAAAGACCAACTACAACTGTATCGTTAAAGCCCCTAATGCTTGTGTAGATCAATACTGGTACGAAGCCACTTTTACCTTGCCTCCCATAACCGGTGGTTATTATGTGTCGTTTCAGCGATGCTGTAGAAACGGTACCATTGATAATTTGATTGATCCCGGGGGCACTGGAGCCAATTATTGGACATTCATTCCCGATGTAAGAACCCTATCGAACAGAAAAGAGAATAATTCGGCGGTGTTTAAAGAATTGCCCCCAAACTTTTTGTGTACAAATACACCGCTAAAATTTGACCACAGTGCCACAGACGACGATGGGGATAGTTTGGTGTATGAATTGTTCCGCCCATTCACAGGTGGTACATCGAACATGCCAAGGCCTGATCAAGGTGGAAATGGGGATTTGCAGCAACCGCCATTCTCTCAAATTTCTTGGACCACTGGTTATCGCGATACCTACCAAATTGATGGTAATCCGCCATTGACGATCGATAAAAGTACTGGATTTATGACGTTGACACCCACACGTACAGGACAGTTCGTTATTGGGATTATCGTAAAGGAATATAGAAACGGACAATTGATATCTTCGACTAGGAGGGATTATCAATTCAATGTACAGAGCTGCGTGATTGATGTTGTGGCATCCTATTTTGTGCCGACGTTTATTTGTGGTTACCAATATAGGTTTCAAAATAAGAGTTCTTCGGCTCAGCGATATCATTGGGATTTTGGCGTGGATACATCAACCCGCGATACCTCGAATTTGGGTAGTCCGAGCTTTACATTTCCGCACGCGGGGAAATTCAAGGTGAAATTGTTTGCCTACAAAAACAAGTGTTTGGATAGCTTTATTGCCTATGTAACGGTGGTAGAGCCGCTGAAACCCAAGTTGCCCGTGGATACTATTATTTGTCCAGGCGGCCGCGTAACACTCAAATCAAACATTACTGCAGAAGCCTACAAATGGAGTACCGGTGGAACAAAAGACACCATGAGTACCGGTAAAGAAGGATGGGTTTGGTTGGATGTTTTTAGCAAAGTTTGCTCTTGGAGGGATTCGATGCGAATTACCATTGATCGGAATGTGGTGTCGGCTTTTGGCGATACGGTTTATTGCAGTGATGAGACTTTTAATCGTGTTATTGGGGCACTGCCGGGAATGGCGAAATATACTTGGAGTACAGGTGAAACAACCCAAGGCATTGCGGTTACAAAGCCAGGGAAATATTATGTCATCGGAGAAACCCCCAATTTCTGTAAGTCGAAAGATTCTGTAACAGTGAGTCAGTATTCCCCTGTTCAGGCCGCGGTGAATGATACTGTGGTTTGTCCGGGTGTTTCCGTGAATTTTGATGCCAAGGTGAATATCGGTGGAAATACATCCGTATTGTGGAGCAATGGTGCCACAACCAAAGTAGCCGCGATAACAAATCCTGGTCAGCATTGGTTGAAAATTACTGTGGGCTTGTGTTCGGATAGGGATACATTCCAGCTTAAGAATTTCCCGTATGAGTTTGATCTTGGCAGAGATTTGCGTTTTTGCGACAAAATCGATACCACATTGAATATCGGCTTGGCCGGAGCCAATCGCATAGTATGGAATAAGGAAGTTATAGGTCGAAGTTATCGTCTCACCGAACCAGGTAAAATTGTGGTTGAATTGTTTAATTCCAACAACTGTCCAGAGATTGATTCAATTCAAGTAGCGCTTTTTCCAAATCCAGGGTTGAACTTGGGTGGCGATACAACCCTTTGTTTGTCGGAAAATCCCACCTTGGATGCCGGACCGGGAATGATATCCTATTTATGGAATACCGGTGCCACAACCCAGACCATCACGGCATTCGACAGTGGTAACTATTGGGTGAGGATCAAAGATTCCGAGGGATGTGTTTCATCGGATTCAATCAACATGAAAAAACGCAAAGACTTGTTCCCATCAAACATCTTTATGCCCAATGCGTTCACGCCCAATGGCGATGGTAGAAACGATTTATATCCCCTGAATCAATACAAAGTAAAGGGCGCTACATACAACATCAAATTGTACAACCGTTGGGGCGAGAAAATCATGGAATTGGAAAGTCCTGATATCAATTGGGATGGCAATGTCAATGGAAAGCCGGCACCGGAAGGGGTGTATATATTCATGGCGTATTGGATTGGTTGCGATAATGAAAAGCGATCGCTCCAAGGGAATTTTACCCTACTTCGATAATTACCCTACGGGATTCAGAATTCTACTGCGGGGAATGTTGTAATTTTACAATTCAATATTCCGTATGACACTACAGCTGATTAAAAATGCGAAAATCGTCACTGATAACCACATCATTGAAGGCGATTTGTTGATTGAAGGAGGCAAAATTGCACGCATCGACAAAGACATTTCTGTGGATGGAAACGTTGTTGTCTTTGATGCTGATGGACAGTTTCTTATCCCTGGAGTGATTGATGACCAGGTGCATTTTAGGGAGCCGGGACTTACGCATAAGGCGAATATACATACTGAGAGTAGGGCAGCATTGGTTGGCGGAACAACATCGTTCATGGAAATGCCCAATGTAAATCCGCAAACCGTGACCAATGTCTTGTTAGAAGAAAAGTATGGCTTAGGCGCAAACTCCTCTGCGGTGAATTATTCTTTCTATCTCGGTGGAACCAACGACAATTTGGAAGAAATTAAACGGGTAAATCCAAGAAACGTTTGCGGAGTTAAGATTTTTATGGGTAGCAGTACGGGTAACATGTTGGTAGACCAAGAAGAGGCATTGAACGGTTTGTTCGCTCATTCGCCAATCTTGATTGCCACACACTGTGAATCAGAGAGTCGCGTGAAACAAAGATATGCAGATGCGTTGGCCAAATTTGGCGATGACATTCCACCGCGTGAACATCCCGTGATTCGCGACGCAGAAGCTTGTTATTTGTCTTCCTCGTTTGCCATTGAATTGGCGAAAAAACACAATACCCGATTACATATCTTACACATCACATCGGAAAAAGAAACGGATTTATTCAGAAACGATATCCCATTGTTAGAAAAGCGCATTACCGCAGAGGTTTGCGTACATCATTTGCATTTTTCAGAGGCCGATTATGAAACTTTGGGTCACTTGATTAAATGTAATCCAGCGGTGAAAACGGCTCAAGACAGGGAGGCCCTTTGGAAAGCCCTATTAGACGATCGTTTTGATGTGATTGCCACTGATCACGCGCCACACACTTGGGAGGAAAAACAAAATTTATATCCAACTTCGCCATCAGGATTGCCGCTGGTGCAACACGCACTTTCACTCATGATGGATTATGTGGTTGAAGGCAAATTGAGCATCGAAAAAATGGTTGAAAAAATGTGTCACAACCCCGCAATTTTGTATCAGATTGAAGGTCGTGGATTTTTGAGAGAAGGATATGCTGCTGATTTGGTGTTGCTAAAGGAAAATCACAACCCAGTAACAAAATCAGATTTGTTGTATAAGTGCGGATGGTCCCCGTTGGAAGGGCATACGTTTAAATATGCGCCATCGAAAGTTTGGGTCAACGGTACACTGAGTTACAATGAGGGTGTGATTGGGGAATTGAATCCACAACGACTCTTGTTTGTCCGCTGAGTGAGATCGCATAGAGCGATTACATCATTTTTGAACGCTTTACAAAAAATGCCGTTAGGGTTTGTTCGATGGGTTTGGACACATCTGCCAAGTGATGATCGATGCCCAATTGAAGACATTGTTGTGCAATCATCGATTGTCGCTCCTGTTCGAATTTGAGGTAGTGATCTTGAATTTCATCAGGTTGCAGTTTGATGCGTGCATCCGTTTCTAAATCGATGAATTGAACTGGGCGATTGCCCAATTCTAATAGCATTTCATGTTGGGCGTGATGAATTTGGAGCAAGAGGATTTCGCACTTTTGAAAGCGAAGCATGGCCATGTGTTTCCAAAATGAGGCCTCGGCTACCGCCTCGGCCGGATCCCACAACAAATCACTTAAAATAACCACCAAATGCCGGCGACCAACCTGTAGCACCGCACTCTCCATGCCCTGTTGGGTCGTGTTCGTTTGAGTAAGGGTTGCTTCAACTTTGGAGTTCCACTGCCAGTAAGATCCCAATACCCCAATCTGCTGCTGTAAATGGCCCCGAGTACTCTTGATGGGCGAGCGGTAACTGAATCCCTGTTCGTTGTATAAACCCAGAGAAAAACCATCCTTTTGCTGCTGTAGGATATGTGCCACAACCCCGGCACCCAATACCCCCATTTTCAACTTTAAACCTTGCTCTATGGGGTAATGCATGCTTTTGGACACATCCACCCACAAATGGGCTTTTAAGTTGGTTTCCTCATCAAATTGCTTGATGTACTTTTTGTCTGTCCGCGCCAACAATTTCCAATCGATGTTTTTGACACTCTCACCAGGATTATACGGTCGGTGTTCGGCAAATTCAACCGAAAATCCCCGAAACGGACTTTTGTGCATCCCAGCAATGAATCCTTCCTTGGCTTTTTGGGCCAATAATTCAAAGTTGGTGAAAGATTGAATTTCTTCGAGTAGCACGGTGTGTTAATGAACAAAAAAGGCCGGCGAGCCGGCCTTTTTTTCAAGCGTTGAATGATTACAATTGTGCATCAATCTTCGATGCGATGTTCTGCTTAGGAACAGCACCTACGATCTTGTCAACCAATTGACCATTTTTGAAAATCAACAAGGTAGGAATACTGCGTACACCGTAGTTCATGGAAATGTCGGGATTCTCGTCCACATTCAATTTTCCAATTACCGCTTTGCCTGCATATTCGTTGGATAATTCATCCACCATCGGACCGATCATGCGGCAAGGACCACACCATTCTGCCCAGAAATCTACCAATACGGGTTTGTCTGATTGCAAAACAACTTCATTGAAATTGCTGCTTGTAAATTTTTCTGCCATTGTATTGTTTATTATTAGTTCAAATTTAAGTTTTTCTCTTCGCTTATGGGATAATTTCTTTGTTTCTCGCAACCCCTATGCCAAACAAAGCATAGTCGTAATAAACAGGGTCCTGAGGACGAAATGCACGCAATCTGTCGGTCAGTTCGCAGCAACTCTGCCAATCTGACTTATTGCGCTGCAGCAATCCCAACTCTTGGGCAACGCGTTCAACATGTACATCTAGCGGACACATCAACACCGCCGGAGATACTTTGCGCCAGATCCCAAAATCAACAGGGGAGTGGGGTCTTATCATCCACCTGAAATACATGTTCAATCGCTTACATGCACTGCCTTTTGCTGGTGATGCCAAATGTTTGTCGGTTCGTTTCTCATGCGGAAATGCTTGCCATTGCTGTTGAAATGAGGTCAATGCACAAAAAACTTGATCCCCAATTGGCGCCTCGAGAACAACCTTGCTAAAGAACAAATCCTCCAAACTCGGCGCCCCCGAATACCACTGTCGGAAAAACCGAATCATCGATATCACGTCCTCACCGTTCAAAGTACGATGCACAAACGACCTCAACCGCTGCAAATCGCTTTCCTCATGCTGCATCACAAAATCATAAGGCGCATCATCCATCAGTAACATCAATTTTTGTGCACTGTTGATGATGGTCTTCCGCTGTCCCCATGCCATAATCGCAGCGAAAAAGCCAGCCAATTCAATGTCCTGCAAACGACTATATCGATGCGGAATCTGTACCGGATCGTGGGGGATAAACGCATTTTCCTCCACCTCTTTGGCCCAAAAATCGAGCAACTCCTTGATTTCTGAGTCTGTCATCGCCCCGTAAATCGGATCAAACCTTTGCCAAAGCGCCTTCTAGGTCAGCGATCAAATCATCCACGTGCTCAATGCCCACACTTAAACGGATTAAACTGTCTTTCAAACCGTTAGCCTCGCGCTCAGCCTTCGGGATACTGGCATGCGTCATCGTTGCTGGATGACCTACCAAGCTTTCCACACCGCCCAAACTCTCAGCCAATGCGAACAACTGCGTAGATTTCAAAAATGTCAATGCCTTCTCAATGGCGTCGTCTTTCAATGTGAAAGAAATCATCCCGCCAAAATCTTTCATTTGTTTCTTCGCCACTGCATGGTTGGGATGACTTTCAAAGCCAGGCCAATAAACTTCACCCACTTTTGGGTGCGATTTCAACCAATGAGCCACTTTTGCACCGTTTTCGCAATGACGTTGCATGCGAATGTGTAAGGTTTTGATACCGCGAAGGGTTAAGAAACAGTCCATCGGACCGGGAGTAGCGCCACAAGAATTCTGAATAAAGGCCAAACGATCGCGCAATTCGTCGCTGGAAGTGCACAATACGCCCATCACCACATCGCTGTGACCGTTGATATATTTGGTGGCTGAGTGCATCACAATGTCAGCACCCATTTTCGCTGGATTCTGCAAGTAGGGCGATGCAAAAGTGTTGTCGACCACCACAATGCTGCCAAACTCATGACCGATTTGAATCATGAGCTCGATGTCGATAATGCGCAACAAAGGATTTGTAGGCGTTTCAACCCAAACCATTTTTGTTTTCTCATTCATAACCGCGCGAACGGCTGATTCATCGCTCATATCCACGAAGTGAAACTTGATGCCATACTGAGCAAAAATCTTCGTAAACAAGCGATAGGTGCCACCATATAAATCGTTGGTACTTACCACTTCATCGCCCGGCGAAAGCAACTTTGCACAAGCGTCAACGGCACCCATACCCGTGCTAAAGCAAAGACCATGGTTGGTACCTTCCAAAGCCGCCAAGTTCTTCTGTAATACATCGCGCGTTGGATTTTGCGTGCGCGCATATTCGTAGCCTTTGTGATCGCCCGGTGCGGCTTGTACGTATGTACTTGTCTGGAAAATGGGCGTCATGATGGCCCCAGTGGTAGGATCAGGCTCGATGCCTGCGTGCAATACCAAGGTTTCTATGTGGTTTGAGTTCATTGTGCGATGCGCTTTTGTCTTTTACAAAGTAACGCTCCACAGACCAAGAATTTACCGTTTCGGTGCGATGTCTTTCAACACTTCTTCCACCACGCGAGGGAAATGGGCCATTTCCAACTCATGGATTTTGTCAGCGACGGCGTGCGCATCATCATTTGGTGAAACAGCACATCGACCTTGAAAAATAGGCGCTCCATCGTCGTACCGTTCGGTAACCCAATGCACAGTAATGCCAGTTTCTGTTTCACGGGCTGCAACCACCGCTTCGTGAACGTGCATACCAAACATCCCTTTACCACCAAATTTTGGCAATAAAGCGGGGTGTAGGTTAATCACGTGAGGGAATCGCTCCAATAAACGCTGGGGAAACAACCAAAGAAATCCTGCCAATACAATCAAATCTGGGGAATATGAAGCCAATAAGTCATCAACGCGATTTCCGGTTTTCCACTCCTCTCGATGGAATAACTCACATGGTACGCCCAATCGATGGGCTCTTTCTAAAACACCGGCGCCTTCGACATTGCAGAAAATTGCAGCAATTGTTACACTGCTACCTGCAAAATGATGAATGATATTCTCGGCATTGCTCCCACTGCCCGATGCAAAAACAACGATTTTCATGATTTTACGTTGCTTTGATGAACCATGATTTCCAACGCGCGCATCAATGTATTCCTCGGTTGATTGGGCGCAAATAAGAATCCATCGATCGCGATACAGCGCTGGTTGGCTTTGTCAATGATGATTTTTCGAATGAATGGACCCCGTCTGTCTGTGTTTAACTCTGTATACCAACCACGCAAGTAGTACACTTTGTTGCGATTTTCAATAACAGAATAAAAAGATTTGGGAAAAATGCCACTGCTGCTCACTTCAACCCAAGTGCCTTCAATGGTCTTTAAATATTTCTGGGTAAAGCGATTGCGATTCAATACCGCGGAATCCATGATCATGTTTTCTGATGATGACAAGGGGTAGATGTTCACCATGAGATTGTTGTGGAATTGGCTATTCTCATTGCGCAACCAGACAAAGTCATTTGTGGCTTGAACCAATTTCAAATCCGCATTTAAGAATAAATCAACGTTGTATTTGCCGGCAAGCAAACGGGTAATACTGTCAGAATAACGATTCTGTTCCAAGGCGCCGTGGCGACGTGAAGATTCTTTTGTAACAGAACGGAGTTCAAGCCTGTGCGACTCTGCGCACAAGAAAGCTTGATTTTTTTTAATCCACGGGCCATCCAAATTTTCACCCGCTGAATGGGTATCGTGAATCCATAAAACGACCTGTGGTTTCGCCCAAACGTTGCTTACCCACTGGCAGCTTACATTGTCAATAACAGTATCTTTTAATGAATTTATTCCCTCCCGATGAAAATCACCATCCAATGTCGATTTGGGGTCAATCGCCCATACCAAAGGATTTGCATGCAGGGGTTCGAGTGTTTGTGGATCTTCTTGATCGAGTTGTTTGATGTTATGCAACGCAAAAGTGAACAACGATTCAAAATATTGGGGGTCTTCTTTTTTACGATTTTCTTCAAATCGCACCAAACTGCTATCCGCTAAAAACACGGTAGTAGTGAAAATGTCTTTAATCGAATCTTCCCAATTTTCTGGGTAGAACACGTAAATCTCTGCGGCATTACCGCTCGCAGTATCTAAGTTGCCATGTTCACTGCTTTGGCATCCATATTGTAAGATTCCGCTAAAAGTGAAGAAAATGAACGATAGCCAGAGGCCGAGCCTATTTTTTTGCATGGTTTACTTCAACCCCTGCGGGTTTTTTGAATGATCAAACGCTGTCCTATCTGAATAGAATTGGATCTCAAATGGTTCCATGTTTTGATTTGTGTTACCGTTACACCATGGGTTTTGGCGATGGCACTCAAGGTTTGTCCACGCTTTACAACGTGTACAACACGCAGTGTACCCGATTTTACAGTAGAAACACCCGTTGAACCTGCAACCTGAACGCCTCTCGGCACCGATTTAGGGTACGCATAGGGTGCACGATAATTGGTGGGTACTACATTGTGGTTGTATTTGGCGAAAGCAGCCGCACTATCAAATCGGTCAATAAACTGCATGCTGGCATTGTATGGCATTAATATCACACCTCCCTGCGCCATATCGGTGTTTTGATTTAGCAATTCTTGGTTCAATCCCACCAGGTTGTGTTGACTGCCCAAATATTCATTGATCTTGCCCAAATGCATAGTAGAGTCAATCTTTGTAGGTGCCAACACGATGCTTTGGTCGTTATGTGCTGCATTTTTGCCTTTCTCAGTAAAGTTCAACACATAGGCAACGGCTATAAACTTGGGTACATAGTTTTGGGTTTCTTTGGGAAGAAAGGGAAGGACTTCCCAGAAATTGGTTTTGCCACCACTCCTGCGAATGGCTTTTTGTACGTTGCCGGGACCACAGTTGTATGACGCTATGCTCATCAACCAATTGTTGAAAATGGATTGTGAATTGGCAAAATATTCGCAGGCCTTCTGGGTGCTTTCTACGATACTCTTTCGATCATCACAAGGGTAGCCAATGCGCATGCCCATCAATTTGCCGGTATAGGGCATGAATTGCCACAGACCGGTTGCACCACACCAAGAAACGGCGCTTGGATTCAAGTTGGATTCAATCACCGAAATGTATTTCAATTCAGTGGGCAAACCGTTTTTGTCCAAAATCTCTTCGAAAATGGGGAAGTACAGCTTCATTCGCTCATGGATTTGGTTGAAATATCCCTCGCCATACCCCATGAAATATCGAATGTGTTGTTCCACCATACGGTGGTATTCAAAAGGAATCGTACTGCCAATTTGCGACATCATCGCCTCGAACTCACGACCATTTCTGTACCTGGCTTCATCATGTCCAACCGGACTGTGCGATGGAATATTACCCAATAAAATCTGGGTGAGACTATCGATACGGGAAATATGATTGCCACCTTCAGGATCCAACGGTGCCTGCGCCAACGCAGTGCTCACGCTGCTTCCCACCAGCAATATCGATAGTATAAACGACCTTATCATAGATTTCAAAATTAACGCAGAATTGTGCGCCTCCATCCATAAGCAAAGACTGAGCCAAAAATTAACCAACAAACAAATGTGTATATTTGTAATAATTGAAGACGCGTTAATCTCAGAAGTATTTGCTATCTTAGAGTTGCTAATAAATTATACACCCAGTGGCATTGTCAAAAAATATCCTATCGCCTGAAAATGAAGCACAGACCTTGGCGCAAGTGCAGAAGTTGAACCTAAAAAACGGCGGCTTGAGCATCGGTATTCCGAAAGAAGTTACCTTCCAAGAAAACAGGGTGCCACTGACACCAGCTGCTGTAGCTTATTTTACATCGAACGGACATTCTATTACCATCGAGTCGGGAGCGGGTAGAAATGCCAATTTTTCGGACATTCAATTCAGCGAGGCCGGTGCACAAATTGTCTATTCCAACAAGGAAGTATACGAATGTGAAACCATCTTGAAAATAGACCCTCCAACATTGGCGGAAATTGAATTGATGAAGCCCGGACAGTTGTTGATTTCTGCATTGCAAATCAATCAGTTGGATTCGGTTTTGTTGCGAAAACTCATGGAAAAGAAAATCAACGCCATGGCCTATGAATATTTGGAAGACGACGGTGGTACCCGTCCCATTATTCGCGCCATGAGTGAGATCGCGGGGACGGCAAGTATTCTTATCGCTGCGGAATACCTCAACAATACCCACGTTGGAAAGGGCGAGTTGCTCGGTGGATTTGCGGGGGTTCCTCCAACACAAGTGGTTGTGATTGGCGCGGGTGCAGTGGGTGAGTTTGCGGCCAAAGCAGCCCTTGGCCTCGGTGCCAATGTCAAAGTATTCGACAATAACATGTATCGACTAAGAAGAATCCAAAAGTCGTTCGGTTTTCATTTGTATACATCCACCTTGCAGCCACAAGTCATCAAAAGTGCTGTTGCTAGTGCAGATGTCGTGATTGGAGCCCTATCTGGGAATACCGCAAGAAGTCCAATTGTCATTACGGAAGAAATGGTTATGTCTATGCGACCCCATTCCGTTTTGATCGATGTGGCAATCGATCGTGGAGGGAATTTCGAGACATCCGAGGTAACCAACCACGAGAAACCCATATTCCACAAACACGATGTGATACATTACTGTGTGCCTAATATCGCTTCGCGCGTCAGTCGAACCGCCAGTTACACGCTGAGTAACGTATTCACACCCATGCTCGATGAAATGGCACAGTTGGGTGGATTTGGAGAGTTTTTGCGCATGAAAGCCGGCGTACGCAAAGGCACATATCTGTATCGTGGCAGTCTGACCAATAAGAATTTGGCTGATAAATTTTCGATCAAATACCACGACATCGACTTGATGGTGGGACTTTACATGTAATCACAACAAATGGTGATGCAGTTTATTCGCATCAATATGCTGAAAATGGGTTTCTACCCGGCTCGCGTGGGTATCCGTAATCAAAATTTGCCCATAGCCTGAAGCACCAACCATTTCAATCAATCGCTGCGCGCGTTGCTCATCGATCTTTTCAAAAATATCATCCAAAAGCAAAATGGGATGATTGTTTGTAACACTTTGGAAATAATTGTATTGTGCAAGTTTTAGGGCGATGATAAAGCTTTTAATCTGTCCTTGTGATCCAAATTTCTTCAATGGAAATTCGCCCAAATTGAACTGTAAATCATCTTTATGAATACCCACCGATGTTCGCTGAGAGGCCATATCCAGGCGGTAAGTGTCCTGCAACAGTGTAGCAAAGTCTCCTGCATGCAAAGGACTTTCGTAAGAGATGCTGGGGTTCTCGGTGCCTTGGCTTAGCGATTGGTAAATGCCCACAAAATGGGAAAGCAAATCATCCACGAAGGCTTTTCTGCGCGCGTATATCAAGAGGCCCGCAGGAATCAACTTGGCATCAAAACTTCCAAGTAAATCCGGGTCAATGTATCGCCCTTGCATCGATTTCAGCAAGGCATTTCGCTGTTCTAAGGTCTTTTTGTAAATGCTTAGGTTTTGGAGATAGGCTTTGTCGATCTGACATAAACTCAAATCCACGAATTTCCTGCGATCATCGCTGTTTCCCAAAGCCAATTCAATGTCGTACGGTGTGATGAAAACCGTCTGGATCATCCCAACATGGTCGAGCAGTCGGGGATAGGCCTTGTCATTCTTTTTGATGCTTTTTTTGCCACCTTCAAATTGAACCAGGATATCGGCCGGCGCTTCCCCTTCAAAATGGCCTTTGATGGTAAAAAACGACGCATCATGTTCGATGATTTGGCTATCTATTCCGTTGAAATAACTCTTGGCATTGGCCAAATAATGCACCGCGTCCAAGATGTTGGTCTTGCCAACGCCATTGGCACCGGTAATTGTGTTAATGCCATTGCAAAACTCCAGAGATCGCTCGCTGTGGTTCTTAAAGTGAAACAATTGAAGTCGTTGCAAATGCACAGTGCAAAGTAAATCAATTGCCTTGGTGTTGTGGAATTAAAGCAGGAATAGAGTTATTCCATTTTGTCCACATTGGCGATGAGTTTTTTTGGTTTGATTTATCTTCGTTTGCTTCGAATTATGCCTGTTTTTTCTCACTTGCACGTCCATACTCAATATTCACTGCTCGATGGTGCGGCGAGTATCAAAAGTCTCGTGAAAAAGGCGAAAGCCGATGGTATGCCCGCGTTGGCCATCACTGACCACGGCAATATGTTCGGTGCGTTTGAGTTTTATCAAGCCGTAACGAAAGAGGGGTTGTTGCCTGTGATTGGCTGCGAGTTCTATGTGGTAGAGGATCGATTTCAGAAGTCGTTCACTCAAGGTGCTAAGGACAAACGCTTTCACCAATTGCTATTGGCAAAAAATCAACAAGGATATGCCAACTTAAGCAAACTGTGTTCACTGGGCTATTTGGAGGGGTTATACAGTAAATATCCCCGTGTGGATCGCGCGCTGATCGAGCAATACAGTGAAGGGTTGATTGCAACAACCTGTTGTATAGGAGCCCAAGTTCCACAAGCAATTTTATGGAAAGGTGAAGAAGAAGCAGAACGCATTTTTTGTGAGTGGCATAAGATCTTTGGAGAAGACTATTACATTGAATTACAGCGACATGGATTGGAGAATTTGGACGGGACAGGCATCTCTCAAGAAGACATAAACCAGACGCTGATTAAGTGGGGCCGGAAGTATAATGTTCCCATCATTGCTACCAACGATTCGCATTACACGGATAAGAAGGATGCAAATGCCCACGATATCTTGTTGTGCATCAATACTGGAGAGTTTCAAAGTACGCCAAAGGCCAACAATGAAGAGGGGGGAAAGGGTTACCGCTTTGCATTTCCGAACGATGAGTTCTTCTTCAAAACACAGGCAGAAATGGAGGCTCTGTTTGCGGATATACCTGAAGCGCTCGATAATACCAATCGTTTAATTGATTCCATTGATCCACCCAAATTGTCAAGGGATATCGTACTGCCCAACTATGCTTTGCCAACAGGCTTCGATGACCAGAATGTTTTTCTCAAACACCTGGCCTATGAAGGTTGTAAAAAGCGCTATGGAGGGGCCATTCCAACACCTGTGCAAGAACGGTTGGATTTTGAATTGAATACCATTACACACTCCGGATTTGCGGGTTACTTTTTGATTGTACAAGACTTTACTACGGCAGCCCGTGAAATGGATGTCTGGGTTGGACCGGGTCGAGGATCAGCTGCGGGAAGTTTGGTGGCCTATTGTTTGGGAATAACCAACGTAGACCCCGTAAAATACGATTTGCTGTTCGAGCGCTTCTTGAATCCTGAGCGTGTGAGCATGCCCGATGTCGATATTGACTTCGATGATGTGGGCAGGGATCGTGTAATCCAATATGTTGCCAAGAAATACGGTGAGCGTCGCATCGCCCAAATTATCACCTACGGAACCATGGCCGCCAAGAGTGCCATTCGCGATGTGGGTAGGGTACTGCAATATCCATTGCAAAATACCGATCGATTGGCGAAAATGGTGGTGGGGAACCTCAACCTTCAGACGCTTTTGCATGTGGATCCTGACGAACTTGCCAAAGACGATTCCAAAAACTTGAAGCCTGAAGAAATCGACAGTATTCGGGAAATACAAAAAATTTACAATGGAAATGACGATGCGTCCAAAGTGCTTAAGGACGCAGAAAAATTGGAAGGAAGTGTAAGGAATACCGGTGTGCATGCCTGCGGAATTATTATCGCGCCTCAAGATATTGACGAATTGGTGCCTGTGGCGTTGTCCAAGGAATCGCAGTGGATTCAGGTGCAATATGATGTAAACCAAATTGAAAAAGCCGGTTTATTGAAAATGGATTTTTTGGGATTGAGCACCCTTACCATTATGAAGGACGCAATCCATCTAATCAAAGAAACCGTAGGCGATGTCATTGATCTCGATACAATTCCATTAGACGACGAGAAAACATATGAACTTTTTCAGAGGGGCGAAACCAATGGTGTGTTTCAGTTTGAAAGTCCAGGTATGCAGAAATACATGCGTGAACTCAAACCCACGCACTTTGGCGATCTAATTGCCATGAACGCATTGTATCGCCCCGGTCCGTTGAAGTATATTCCAGACTTTATTGACCGGAAACACGGTAGAAAACCTGTGGTGTTTGATTTGCCCGAAATGGAGGATTATCTGCGTGAAACCTATGGTATTACTGTTTATCAAGAGCAAGTGATGTTGCTGAGTCAGAAATTGGCGGGATTTTCAAAGGGGAAAGCCGATGAACTGAGGAAAGCGATGGGAAAAAAGAACAAGGATATCATCGATAAGTTGAAAGGTGATTTCATGTCCGGTGCACTTGAGAAAGGCTTCCCAGAAAAGGTATTAGAAAAGATCTATTCGGATTGGGAAGAATTTGCCCAGTATGCTTTTAATAAATCGCATTCAACTTGTTATGCTGTCATCGCGTTTCAAACAGCCTATTTGAAAGCCAATTACCCCGCTCAGTTTATGGCGGCGGTATTGAAGAGCAACATGGGCGATATCAAGAAAATCACTTTCTACATGGAAGAGTGCCACAGGCAGGGAATCAAAGTGTTGGGGCCCGATTTGAATGAAAGTAGAAATGTGTTTACCGTAACGCCTAGCGGACAAATTCGTTTCGGTTTAAGTGCTGTAAAAGGGGTGGGCGATAACGCTGTGGAGGAGATTTTGATGGATCGCGATAAAAATGGACCGTTCAAAAGCTTGTTTGAGCTCACCACACGGGTGAATTTGCGTGCGGTCAATAAGCGTAACATTGAAAATATGGCGAAGGCCGGTGTCTTTGATTTTGACCCTCGGTATCACCGCGCACAATATGTCAAGGAAGATGCCAATGGGACCAATGGAATTGAATTGGCTATTCGTTACGGACAGCGGATACAGCAAGAGAAATTTAGCGGACAAATGGGTTTGTTTGGGGGCGGGGCCAATTTAGCCAACGAGGAACCCAAACTCCCTCAAGTAGAAAAGCTCACCTTGCTAGAGGAACTCAAAGAAGAAGAGGAATTGGTGGGCGTATTCTTGAGTAAGCACCCCTTGGATGACTTCAAGTTCATTTATGATAGCATTGTAACCACCAGCGTCAAAGAATATCGCGATGCCATAGAGAACAAATCGCCCCAGGTATTTCAAATGATGGGGATCATTACAAGCGCCAAAGAGTTTATGAGCCAAATGGGCAATCCCTATGTTCGCTTCAACTTTATGGACTATTCCGGAACAATTGAATTGTCGCTGTTCAAAGAGAAGTACTTGAAATTCAAGCCCCTGATTGACAAGGATTATATATTGCTCATTCAAGGTCAAACGGATTATTCCAAAACCAAAGATGAAATGCGGATGAATATTCATCATATTCAGTTGGTGTCTGATGTGGATCCATTGACCATTTATCGTTCAATTCAAGTGGATATGACGCCTTCTGATTTGGAGCAAGGGAAACAGCAAATCGTGAGCGATGTACTTTCGCAGTTCCCCGGGAAATGTCCACTCTATTTCAATTTTTACGATGCCGACGAAAATATGACCCTGAGAATGGTGTCGAGGGCTGGCTTGAATTTTACAAACGATGTACGCGAGATGCTGAACGACATGGAAGTGGTGTACACGCCCAGATTGGATGATCGTTGGCTGGTTGAACGAAAAGATGAAAGTCGCAGGTTTTACAATAGCTAGGAATCTGGTTCAGGCCGATTATCCACTGAAAGAGGCATTGCTTTCGGTCTTACCATTGTGTGACGACATGGTGATTGCCGTTGGGAATTCCGTGGATGGCACGAAAGCTCACATTGAGGCCATGCAAGAGCCCAAGATTCGTTTATTCGATACAGTTTGGGATGATAATAAGCGCGAAGGGGGTGCCGTATTGGCGGATGAGACCAATAAAGCCCTGGATCAAGTGCCCATAGACGCGGATTGGCTGGTTTACATTCAAGCCGATGAGTGTTTGCATGAGCGATATTTGCCGGTGGTCAAGGCGGCCATGGAAAAGTACTTGAACGATGCTGAAGTGGACGCCCTACTTTTTGATTATTTGCATTTTTATGGCAATTATTCGATGGTGGGTGATTCAAGACGATGGTATCGCCAAGAAATTCGAATTATCAAAAACAACCGCAACATACGCAGTTGGAAAGATGCCCAAGGCTTTCGAACCCGCGATGGTAAGAAATTGAAAGTGGCCAAGATTGATGCCTGTATCTATCACTACGGATGGGTAAAACACCCCAAATATCAGCAACAAAAACAAGCCCAATTTCATCGACTTTGGCATAACGATGATTACATGGAAAAGAAAGTGTTGTTGAGCGATGAGTTTGATTATGGAGGCATTGACTCGTTAAAGCACTTTGAAGGCAGTCACCCGCAGGTGATGCAGTCGAGAATTGCAGCAATGGATTGGCAATTTGATATTGATCCAACCCAAAAGAATTTTGGCCTAAAGGCGGGACTTTTGCATTGGATTGAAAAATTAAGTGGATGGCGGGTAGGAGAGTATAAAAATTTCATTCGAATTCGATGATAGACAAACGAGTAGTAATTATTGGTGCCGGTGCATCCGGATATTTCACAGCCATTAGGTTGAAAGAACTGAACCCATCTGTAGATGTGTTGATTTTAGAGAAAACAGGTAAAACCCTGTCGAAATTAAGGATCAGTGGTGGCGGTCGATGCAATGTGACCCACGATTGCAGAGGCACTTCAACATTGTTGCAACATTATCCTCGCGGTAAGTCCTTTTTGAAGAAGATTTTTCACGATTGGTCAGTTCAAGACACCATTGATTGGTTTGAAACCAATGGTGTACCGCTGAAAACAGAGAGCGACGGACGGATGTTTCCCGAGTCTGATTCTTCAGAAACGGTGGCCCAAATGCTGGAGTGGAAAGCCAAAAAGTTGGGAATTGGACTTCGAACCAATGCTTCTGTTGTGACTATCGTACCCATGCCGAAAGAAGGTGCGTATCGGTGGCAATTGAATTTCAATACTGGCGGTAGCGAAATGGCAACGGATGTTGTTTTGGCGATGGGTGGATTCTCCAAAGAATCGCAGTACAACATGATTTCGACGTTGGGAGTGGATATTGTTCCTCCCGTTCCTTCGCTATTTACATTCAATATTCCTGATACCACGTTGCATGTTCTTCATGGTGTTTCAGTGCAAGATGCAAAAGTGAAACTCATGGGCTATCCAGAGGCATATCATGGACCTTTGCTGGTTACCCATTGGGGTCTAAGCGGTCCGGCAGTTTTGAAAACAAGCGCATGGGCAGCGCGATGGATGAACGAAAAAGCTTATTGCACAACAGCCATGGTCTCTTGGCTCAATCTAAGTGAAGAGGAAATGCGCGATTTGTTGCGCGAGACGGTGGAGTCTAATCCTAAGAAGCGAGTTGATAATCTTTCAATAGATGGAATTCCGCGCAGACTGTGGGAATATATTCTCAAACGAGCAGAAACGCCAATTACCAAGATGGCAGCGGATTTGAGCAAGTTCGAGTTTAATAAAATTATTGAAAATTTATGTCGAATGCCTTTCGATACCGATGGTAGAACGATGTTTAAGGAGGAATTTGTGACTGCCGGTGGTATTGATCTGGCACAGGTAAATTCCAAAAGTATGGAAATAAAGGGATTGGCGGGATTATACGCTACGGGTGAAGTTTTGGATGTTGACGGTGTAACAGGCGGGTTCAATTTTCAAGCCGCTTGGTCGACAGCTGCAACAGCCGCAAAAGCCATAGCCAATTAATCTTTATCGTTGAATTTGTAGCCCAAACCACGATGACTTAAAAAGTACTTTGGGTTTTTAATGTCAACTTCGAAATACTTGCGGAAAGCGAGAATAAAATTATCGATTGTTCTGGTGCTTGGAAATACGGTGTAGCCCCATACTGTTTTTAAAATCTCTTCGCGGGTAACAACTTGGTTTTTCTTTTCTATCAACAACCGCAAAAGTTGAGCTTCTTTCTTGGTGAGTTTGAATTCACCATTGATACCCATGGCTTTGTAACTATTGAAATCCACAAAGTTGCCACCAAAATTAAATTCCATGAAGTTGATAGCAGGGTCGTCACGGTGCGCACGCATCAAAATTTTCTGAACTCTGAGCAACAACTCTTCCAACTCGAAGGGTTTACTCATATAGTCATCGGCCCCAGATTTAAGGCCGTTGATTCGATCTTGGGCCGTATTGCCTGCAGATAAAATCAGAATGGGTACGTTGTTGCTGGAGAGTCTGATGTGATGCGTAGCTGTTAAGCCGTCCATACTTGGCATCATGATATCCATGATGATCAAATCAAAGCTTTCAGTTTTTAACTTATTGATCGCAACGGCACCATGAGGCGCTAAGGTCACTTTGTACCCCTCAGACTCAAGATTGATTTTTAGCAGTTCGGCGAGGTCTGATTCGTCCTCAACAACCAAGATTCTGTAATTAATCATTCCATTCGACAATCGTTAGCGTTAAATACAATGTTGAATTTTGAGCCGTTTGGGGTGTTGGACGAAACATCAATGCTTGCTTTGTGTAGTTGAAGAATTTGCTTCACCAAATACAATCCAAGCCCAGATCCTTGTCTACTCCTTGTTCTTTCATCGCCAACGCGATAGAACTTCTCAAAAATGCGGCCTCGCTCATCCATAGGTATGCCGATTCCCTGGTCAGAAACCGTTACGCCAAATACGCCGTCACGAATGAATGAACTCACGCTTACATTAACGCAGTTTTCGTCGCTATATTTTATTGAATTTGTAAATAAATTTATAAAAACGATTTTTAACATCTGCTCGTCGCATAAAATTAAAAAATCCTTTGATTGTACTAAACTATTTTTTAGTGTTTCGTTAACTGAAAACTGACCTTCATCAATCGCTTTTCCAATAATTTCATGAATGGCTACCCATTTTTCTGTTTTGGTTGGGATGCGATTCTCAAATTGGGTAGCCATTAATACGCGTTCCATCATGCCAGAAAGCCTGTCAATACTCTGTTTGGAAATCTCCAAAATGCGGTCTTGATTTTCCTTGTTCTTGTTGCGAATCACTGTTTGAATGGCCAACTTAGCCGCGGCAATGGGGGTTTTTAGCTCATGGGTTACCGCCATCATGAAGTTTGTCTTTTGCTGATTGAAGCGAATGATTTTTTCGAGGTAGTAATACATCAATCCAATGATTATCAGGGTGATGAAGCCCACTGTTATTCCCTCTCCAAGCCAAGCATTTTGTTTGTTTTTCAGCTTTCTTCCTATTTGCGCCGTTTCCGCGGAGGGTATAGAAAACCTCACTTTCACCACCATGGAATCACTGCCAACCATCCTTGGGTTAAGCTCGGCAATCATTTTATAATCTTTAGCACATGAATTTGCTATTAGTGATAAATTATTATAATCTTTAGTATTTATTATATAACTAAAATTTTCTGTTATATTACTGTGTTTTTTTACGAATTTGTCTGATTGGAATTTGTGATTGCATAATAGTTTTTTGTTTTCTAAAAGTTCCAATTGCAATTTCGACTCGGCCACATTGTACTGAAGCAGGGAATATGTCCACCAACCCAGAGCTGCGGTCATATATACTGCGGTGAATATGGCAATGCTCGTTAATAAGCGACGTTGTTTGACCATTTTACAGAAAATTTGGGTTTGCTCAGTCCAAAGGTCGCAATATTCCATCGAACATTTTAACTTGCCAACAATTAGTTTTCATGACAAACAATCCAATATTCCAAGCCATACAGCAGATATCCAGTGAATTATCACAAGTTGAATTTCTTTTTTCGGCGCAGGATACAAAGCCCTACGGTTCAGACTACACCGAAGATTTGTTCTTCCAACCTACAGCGGTCTGTTTCCCAAGGTCTACAAATGAGGTTTCGGAAATAATGAAACGTTGCTATGTCCTAGAAGTACCTGTTTTTACAAGAGGAGCGGGAACGGGACTCTCTGGTGCATGCTTGCCCGTATCTTCTGGATTGGTGCTAAGTACAAAAAAGCTCAATCGAATTGTAAACATCGATTCACAAAACCTCACTGCTACCGTTGAAAGCGGTGTCATAAATGCGAACCTTAAGTTGGCCGTAGAGGAGTACGGGTTGTATTATCCGCCAGATCCAGCATCGCAAGGAAGTTGCAGTATTGGTGGGAATCTTGCTCATGGAGCGGGCGGACCCAGAGCTGTGAAATACGGTATTACCCGGGATTATGTTTTGAATCTTGAAGTGGTTCTTGCCAATGGAGATGTAATTTGGACAGGGGCTAATACCCTCAAGAATTCAACAGGGTTTTCGCTCACGCATTTGATGGTAGGCTCTGAAGGAATGTTGGGAATCATTACGCAAGCAGTATTGAAATTGATACCCAAACCAACACAAGAGTTATTGTTGCTCGCATCTTTTGCCGACCTCACAGATTGTGCCCGTGCCGTCAATGCTGTGCTTTTATCCAAGTTTAAACCTTGCGCCATTGAGTTAATGGAGAAATCCGGCGTCGAAATTTCCATGCTTGCCACTCAAACCGCTTTTCCAACGCACGAGCACGCTGAGGCTTACCTTTTATTTGCATTTGATGGATTTGAAGGCGATGACCTCTTTGCCGATGCTGAAGGGATTTTTGGTATTTTGGATGAACATCACGCCCTGGATATCCTTCCATCGCCCAATGCGGATACTGCCGCTGCGTGGTGGAAGGTGAGACGGGCCATCGGAGAAACGGTGAAGCAAGTTTCGCCCTACAAGGAAGAAGATACCGTTGTGCCTAGATCTGCGATGCCTGGGTTGCTTCGAAAAGTGAAAGAAATAGGAGAGGCCTACGGTTTTCAATCGGTTTGTTATGGCCATGCGGGTGATGGGAATTTGCATGTAAACATCCTGAAAAATGATATCGATGATTTGCGATGGAAAGAGGAAATACCGAAGGCGATTGTGGAAATTTTTACCTACTGCAAATCGGTGGGAGGGACCATCAGCGGTGAACACGGCATTGGTTTGGTGCAGTCACCATATTTACCCATTGTGATGGGGGATACCCATTATTCCTTATTCAATGGAATCAAAGCCACGTTTGACCCGAAAGGATTACTCAATCCCGGTAAATGGCTGGGCTAAAGGGTGTTGAGATCCCTGATAACTTCTGTTGAAAAAGCCACCGGTTTCTCGCTGAATAGCACTTTTGTCTTGGCCCAGGTTTCTTCAAAAAGAGCCGAATGGCGATAATTATTGAGACAATCCTCATCGTCCCAAAGACTGTAAGTCGATAATTGATTGGGTTTTCCAGCCGTTTGTAACAACTTTAATCCCTGACAACCAGGAAAATTCCGGATGGCAATTTTAGATACATCAAACACGGATAGAAATTCATCTACCTTGTCTGATTGAAAGGTCATGATTACAATTCGATTGATCATTCTTTAAAAAATAAAACAACAGGTTTATCCTCGTTCAAGGATAGGTATTGCGCCGCAGATCCAGCATTTACTGCAATTTGCATGATATCGCCGTGGCCGAACATGCACAATTCCATCCCTTCGGGTACATCATTGTACGATTGGCTGAGTCGGCTAATTTCCATTGTGCTGTTCAACATCAATCGGAAAGGACGCCCTTGACCTACCTCCTCAAACATCTGTTTGTTGATATTCAAGTATGCATTTCCGTAATAATCGTTGTAGATCACGGTTAATCGCATCATTCCATTCGATAAAGTGGGTTGTGGCGGCGATGATCGAACCATCATTTCTTTGATGGGGAATCCAGCGGCTTCCAAATCCATATTGGTGGAAAGCAATTGTTTTAATGCTGGAATATAAACCTCCTTTAACGGATCAAAAATAGTGACATTTTCGGCCGGTGTGATATTGTAATAAATGATATCCTCCTCCCCAAAATACAAGGGCAACAAACCAGAGTCTGGACCCATAAAATACTTCCCTTTGTGTTTGGCAACGACAAATCGATTGGGCAGTCGGCTCATTGTTCCGAAGCGACAAATATGCACGGTGCCTTCAGGGAACTCGTTTAACACCAATTTTAAAAATACACTCTGCCCCAAAATGTGACCCTTTTTAAAGGGCTGTGGCGTAATGAGTGTTTTTAATGCTGCAAATTCTGTAGCCATTCTCGCCATTACAACCGTATAATCGGGCGATTCTACCCGAAAATCGCAAATCAAATGAATGAGTGGCTGGTTTGGTTGGTTGCTATTCGACATGAATGAGATTTTGCAGCTGTTTGGATATCACTCCAAAGAAGCAATACAAATATATTCAATGTCCGTGCGATTGCGGGGATAAATTTGATCTTTTCGCAGGGTTGTTATTTCTTGCAGCAACCGCCGCCGGCTTTATCGCCTTTAAGTGGCATTGCTTTCCGATCGAGTACTTTTCCCAATTTGTCACCTTCGGCAATGCTATAACAACGATCGATCGATAACCCCTTGATAATTTCCTTTTTCTTTGGATTGCCGCCCCACCAAATTTCTAAGGATTCAATAGTGGTGAATTTACCCAGGCCTGCCTCAACTTGCAAACTGCTCGCGCCAAACGAACCACCGCTTCCCACCGTGAGGTGAAAATCTTGCACTTGATTCCTTTCCTTACATCGGATGACTACACGTGAATTTTGTGCATCCTTGGAAACAGTCTTGCCTTGCAGTTTTAATGTAATCCAATGGTTTCCATGGTTGGGATTGGCAAACAATGCGTTGTGTGCATTGTCACCCTCTACCGCACCGCCTAACGTAGTATAAATGTCTTGGTCGCCATCATTGTCCAAATCACCAAAGGCAATGCCATGTCCTTTTTGTAGATGACCGATGCCTGATCCATTGGTGATTTCCGCAAAACGCTGTCCACCCATGTTCTTGAAAACCCTATTGGGTACCAGTGAATTGAATTCAAAAGCCCCCGTTCCTGTGTATACATCCAACCAACCATCGTTGTCGAGGTCGCCAAAATTGAACCCCATCGCAAAGATCATTTTGTTCAATCCGGCTTCAGCAGTTACATCGGTAAAAGTTTCATTGCCGTTGTTTCGATACAATTTTGCCCGCTCCGTACCACTATTTATACCCATCATTTCCATGGCGGCTTCTTCTCCCACGACGGACAGTTTATCAGTTGGAAAAGAAGTGCAGAAAATATCCTCAAATCCATCGTTGTTGTAATCAAATGTGATCGCCGGAAACGTGCGAAATGGTTTGGTTACCCCAGCTTTCGCGGCGATGTTTTCAAATTTTATGGTGCCGTTGCCACTTTTGCCGCGGTTCATGAAAAGTTTGTTGTCTTGATTCAAACAAGCTATGTATAAATCTTGCCATCCGTCATTATTGAAATCGGCAAAAACAGCCGCTTTTGCATAGCCAAAGTTGCCGTCTATGCCCCAGTCCTGTGCGACATTCTTGAAGGTTTCGTTGCCATTGTTGATGAATAGTTCACAAGGGAACTGGTTTTGGTCGTTGTTTTCGTTGGCGATAAATACATCCAACAACCCATCGTTATTGACATCGGCCCATGCCGCAGTTTCAGTTGGGTAGGCATTGCCCATTCCCGCAGCATATGTGATGTCGCTAAATGTCCCATCGCCATTGTTCTTCAATAAACTATTGGGCCATTCACCGCCCTTGTCTAACCAAGCCCCCCGCAACACCAAGATGTCAACAAATCCGTCATTGTTAAAGTCAGCCTGTTTCGCATTCAATCCGCCTGTGAGACCGGTCAACATCGCTTTGTCCGTTTCATCGGTGTAGCCACCTTTGGTGTCAGACATGAAAAGATTGGGTTCGTCGAATAGTCCGTAAGAGGTACAAAAAATATCCATGTACCCATCGTTGTTAAAGTCTTCAATGATCGCGGCGCCTGCAAGCCTGTTTACATCCACACCCAATTCTGTGGCCAAGTTTTCCAAGGGTACGAAACCCGTAACATTTTCGTCAAGTGCTGCAAAATCAATTAAATGTTCTTTTGGAACTTCGGAAGGGTATTTACCCAAGGTCATGTAGGCGATGTTCATCAACCACTTACTCTGGTAATCTTTGGGGTAAACGCGCAAAATTTGGGTGTAAAACTCGATAGCAGTGAGTGAGCCTTTGGTGTTCTTGTGAAAAGCTTTGGGCTTCAGCGGAACAATACAGCTGGCAGAATTGTGATTTGCAATGCAATTGTCGTTTTCTCCCATTCGCAAATAGGCCACGGCCAATAGGTCAAAAACCTTTTTGAAATTCGGGTCGGCCAATGCCTTTTCTCCACCGCCAGGATATTTGTTGATCATCGCAGTAAGCGTTTTGATGCTTTGGTCAGTGTTTCCTGAATTGAGCAATTCAAAGCAATATTTGGTTTCCCAGTTTATAATATCAATGGGATTGGTGTAATTGTGCGATTCTTGCAGCATCTGCGCCGCTTTTCGTCCACTCAAAAAGTAATTTGTATTGGGGTCGGCAATGGAATTTAAACTGTCTAAGACCTTGGCCATTTTTCGGTTGCCGTCGAAACGGGGATCTTCAGTGGGGTCTTGGGAGGTTTGACAAGATGTAAAAAATGTAACAGAAATAACAAAAAGCAATCGGGTAAGCGTCTTCATGAACAGGGTATTTGATTCATTTGTTTAAACGGCAATCGTGGGTTGATATTTTCTCAAATTGACTTTATGACAGTAATCCAACAAATTCAATGGTTTGTAAGCCTAGATTGAACGTCTTGTGGTGAATTATTGGTGGAAAATATGGGGGAAAAATAGGGCGCATTCACCGTTGCTAGGTGCTGAAAGGTGGTGTTTTTCGTTTAGGTTTGTGTTTAAATAAAACGCGCTTGTCAGAAAAAATTTACACCCTCGAACAGATTGACCCTCAAACATTTTACGGTCCAAACAACCTGAATCTAACCATCATCAAATCGAAATTCCCCAAGTTGCAAATCATCGCAAGAGGAGAGGAAATCAAACTGTTTGGCGATGATGCTTCCATGAATGCCTTTGAATTGGCGATGAAGCAGTTAGAAAAGACATTTCTGAAAAACAAAGAACTCAACGAACACATGGTGTTGGAAGCGCTTGAAGGCATAACCGTGGAAAAGCCCGCCGAGAGTGCATCCGCAAATTTGATTACTACAGGCGATACGCTACTCATTGGTACTCGAGGACAGCAAATCAAGGCCAGAACTAGAAACCAAGTGAAAATGGTGAATACGGCCAAAAAGAATGATATCATTTTTGCAATAGGACCAGCAGGTACAGGAAAAACCTATACCGCCGTTGCCATTGCAGTGTTGGCGCTGAAAGAACGAGAAATACGCCGAATCATACTAACCCGTCCTGCCGTAGAAGCAGGTGAGAATTTGGGTTTTTTACCGGGTGACCTGAAAGACAAAATCGACCCCTATCTCAGGCCATTGTATGATGCCCTGGAGGATATGATTCCAAATGATAAACTGAAAAGTATGATCGAAAGTAGAACAGTGGAAATTGCCCCGTTGGCGTTCATGCGTGGAAGAACGCTTGATAATTGTTATGTGATTTTGGATGAGGCGCAAAATAGTACGGATCTGCAATTGAAGATGTTTCTAACCCGAATGGGACCCAATGCCAAACTAATTATTACGGGCGATTTAACCCAAATTGATTTACCAAGAAAACAACAAAGTGGTCTGAATCGCGCCCTGAGGTTATTAAAAAATATCAAAGGCATAGGGATGATTCAACTTGACACAGATGATGTTGTCAGACACAGACTCGTCAAGGAAATTGTACACGCCTACGATCGCGATGCGGAATGTGAAAAAGATTCAAGCGAGAAAAGCTAGTCCCCAAATAAATTTGTATTCCAACAATATGACATTGAAAGCGCTGTCCGCTACCCAGTTTCAATTTAACAACCAGACCCAATTTTACAAAGGGAAGGTTCGCGACGTATACAGTATCGGTGAAGACCTATTGGTCATGGTTGCGTGCGATCGAATTTCAGCATTTGACCACGTGCTACCAAAAGCCATACCGCACAAAGGTCAGGTATTGAATGCCGTTGCAGGGTTGTTTTTGGATAAAACCAATGATATCGTACCGAACTGGAAGATTTCTATGCCCGATCCTCACGTGACCATTGGTTATCGTTGTGAAGCCTTGCCCATAGAATTTGTCGTAAGAAACTATTTGACTGGCCATGCATGGCGTGTGTACAAGTCCGGCGGACGTCTACTTTGCGGCAATATATTGCCCGAAGGGATGAACGAAAACGATAGGTTTCCTTCGCCCATCATAACACCTGCTACCAAAGCAACAGAAGGACATGATGAGGACACCACCTACAATGAAATTCTAGAAAAAGGCATCGTTTCCAAGGAACGTTTGGATGAATTGTACAGAATTTCCTTGGCGCTATTTCAGCGTGGAACAGAGATCGCCGCGGAAAAAGGATTGATTCTTGTTGATACCAAGTACGAATTCGGACTTCGTAACAATGAAATTATGTTAATCGATGAGATCCATACGCCCGACAGCAGCCGATTTTTTTATGCAGATACTTATGAAGACTTGCAACGAAAAGCATTGCCTCAGCGTCAATTGAGCAAAGAGTTCGTGCGTGAGTGGCTAATGGAAAACGGCTTCCAAGGCAAAGAAGGTGAAACAATTCCCTTTATGTCTGATGAGTTTGTGAACAGTATCACCGAGCGTTACGAAGAATTGTATCACGCCATGACAGGAAATCCACTAGCGCGGAGATCTTACGACAACATTGAAGAACAAATTGAAAACAGCATCAAACAAGCACTCAATCAGATTGACCATGAATAAAACAATCATCACATTGACCGCCACTTTGGGGTTTGCCGGAATGGCGATGTCCCAAAATGTATCGACTTATGCCGGTAAACAATACCTTGGCAGCGGGGATTACAATGCCACGTCCAATAATAATTTGTTGGATGAGTTGTTCAGCTATCCTTTGGGAATCGCAGTAGACAACAACAACAGGATGTGGGTTACTGACCAGCATAACGTGATGATTTTGGATGGTAGCTTGAGTCGAATTCGCGGTGGCTTTTTGGGCGATCCAACAGCGCCGGGAGCCATTGGAATTGACAATGGAACAGGAACCGTATCCCGCTTCAATACCCCACAAGGTGTGGAAGTTAACAAAAACACCAATGATCTTTATATTGTTGACACAGACAACGCCCTCATTCGCAAAGGAACGCAGTTTGTCAACGTGTCGAATGGTACGGTATTCTCAACGGTAGCAGGGAATTACTCGTTCACCGGTGACCACGTGGATGGTTTAACATCGGCTGCATATTTCAGTTCTCCGAGTGATATCGCCATCAATTCAGCGGGTGAAATGTACATCTGCGATTTTGGCAATGAAGTCATTCGTAAAATTTCAGGGGGTAAAGTAACCACCATCGCGGGAAAGCCAGAAACAGCGGGCGATGCCACAGGTGTGGGTTCTAATGCACGTTTCTATGCACCCTCAGGTATTTGCCTTGAGAACGATAATTCCATGCTCATTGCTGATCGAAACAACAAGAAAATTAAACGATTAAACTTAACTACCAACGAGGTAACAACCGTAATTTCAACAGGGTTAAATATGCCATCGGATGTAGTAGCAGTGAACGGTCGCATCTTTGTCGCTGATCAGTATTGTATCAAGGTCTATGATGGTACTACCCTGAAAGTGTATGCAGGTCAAGAGTTGGAAATGGGGTATACCGATGGTGCTGCCAAAGATGCCAAATTCGGATTGATTAATTTGTTTACTTACCGCAAAGCGGATTCTGCCTTCTATATCTGCGACCAAGTGAATAATGTGATTCGTCGATTAACCCTTCAAGATCCTCCATCTGTAAGTTTTGTGGCCAACAAAACCGCGGTCAATGTCAATCAAACGGTTGCATTGGTATCGTCTTGTACCCGCACAACTTCCTACACATGGAGTATTACACCTACCTCTTTCACATTGCAATCTGGCTCGAAGTTGACCGATAAAGATTTGTATGTTTCTTTCAATTCAACGGGTTCGTACACCATAACATTGGTGGGCGCTAACTCATCGGATAAAACGACCGTAACAAAATTGAACTATATCAACGTATCAAATACATCAAACTTGAAACCCATTTGTGATTTTACCGCGGATGTGGTTACGCCTAACACTGTTCAAACCGTTCGTTTGTTTGATTTGAGCGATAACAATCCAACTTCATGGCAGTGGACGATTAATCCAACGACGTTCAGTTTCCAAAATGCTACAACATCAACATCAAAGAACGCTGATGTGAAATTCTCAGCATTTGGACTGTATTCGGTAACATTAAAGGTCACCAACAGTACGGGAACTGACCAGAAAGCCAAAACCAATTATATTACAGTAGCTGCCAACGCGAGCAAAGCACTGAATAAGTCTTTCATTACGTTGTTTCCAAACCCCGCAACCGATAAAATTTCTGTTCGTGGTATCAACGCCATTGCACAAGCTTCGGCCACAGCAACCAATGGACAGCAAGTTCAATTGTCCTTTATCGAGAATGAAATTGACATCACCAATTTGTCGTCAGGCATTTACTTTATCATCATCAAAGACAATACCGATGGTGTGTATCAAACCAAATTGGTTGTTAACCGTTGAGATGGATTGATAAAATAGCTTTTAAAAACCCGTTGAAAAACGGGTTTTTTTTGTTGGCTTTGTGGTCGTTCGCCCTCGCCATGCTGTCGCAACGGCTCGGGCGATCCTTCACCCTAAATGCCATCCAACAGCAAGTGGTTTACGAACTCCCCGCAAACCAAATCCAACAGGCCGGACTTTCCCAAGATCTTTCCGTTGCCGCTTATTATGCCCTCGTTATTCTGCTATTTGCCCTCTTTCCGTTTAGAAAACCCATCATCCAAACAGTACAATCTCTTTTTATTGTAGTGCAAGCATTGCTGATTGCCATTGATATCCACCTTCTACAAACTTGGAATTCACGCTTCAATCAATTGGCCCTCACTATGCTTCAATTTCCCGAAGCAACCCTTCAATCGTTATCTACAGCACAACGATGGATGATCGGCGCCTTTGTCATAATCATCGGCATTCTTGTCTACTTGCTTGCCAAAGCGCTCACGATCCTGTTGAATAAACAACAACCCCAATTTAAACCCTCCGTTTGGATCCTTGTTGCCGTGGTTCCAATGTTGATCGCCGCCCGTGGCTCACTCAAAAAAATACCCCTTAATACTGCCGCCGCCCACTTCAGTGCTGATCCATTGCAAAACAATATCGCCACCAACCCCAATTGGAATATCATCGCCCTGTACCAACAACCCACACTGCAACAAAAAACCAACAAAGCCCTAATGAATCATGGGGTAGAGGACTTCGCAGTGAAAGCCTATGCGGGGCCTGATAGTTTTCCGGGCGGACTAAAACGCATGCCCCAAATCATTCGCCGCGGTTCTAATGTGCTATTTGTGGTTCTCGAAGGCATCAATCAACATTGGCTCGAATCCAAACAACCCATCGCAAAAACATCAAAATATATAGACGGGATTCATGCCGATATTCAACAAAATTGGGACCCCGAACTTACCGCAATGCCTAACCTGGTTAAATTGGCACAAGATGGGATGTGGTACAAAAAAGCATATGCTACTGGAGATCGAACCGACAAAGGATTGGCCTCTATCTTTACCGCATGGCCGTCTCAACCCTGGCAAGGATTGATGTTCCAACCCAGCAAATGGACGTTAATCTCCCAGCAAAAATTGCCCGCAAAATTTCATGAAGCAGGTTACAGCACCTCGTTCCTGTATGGCGGTGATCCCGATTTTGCCAATATGGGTTCTTTTTTGAAGTTTATTGGGTTTCAGCAAGTGGTAACTCCCAATCAAAACAGTGTTTCAGATTGGGGTACGCCCGATAAAGAAATGGTGCCAAAACTCATTCAGCACCTCAAATCGGTGAAAAAACCTTTCTTCACAGCATGGTTAACCCTCAGTAGCCATGAGCCTTATGATGTAGTCACAGAAAAAGGACTTACTCAAGCCCAACAACTCCGAAAATCCATAGAGTATACCGATCAGGCAATCGGAAAATTGGTCGCGGGTTTGAAAGCAGCCAACTTGTATGATTCTACCGTGATTGTTTTCGTGTCAGATCACGGAAAAACAGTGGGATTGCCGGTAACCGAGGATTACGAACAAGAATTCTTCAGGATTCCCCTTATTATTACTGGCGGACCCATGCGCGATATGTACCGTGGCGTAGCGCCGTATTTGGTTGTGAGTCAGACCGATATTTACGCCACATTGGCAGAGCAGTTGCTTGAAAATGTACCGAATGTGCCATTTTCTCGCAACATGTATTTTGCCAACCACCCCGGTATGGCACTTTCATTTACAGATGGCAAAGCCGTATTGGCTGCTACAGGATACAGACATCACTTGTTTTTGGACCATTTTAATCAAAAAACAGCCTCTGATTCTATCGTTCTAGGATTGCAATCGAAAATAATTCGAACTTTCTTTTCGAAATGATGTAACATTTTTACCCAGTTCTGCGTCTAATATATTGTGGCATCAATTTTGCCAAAAGTTAAACATGCAAAAAAGATTGAAAAAGAACTTCACATTAATTGCCTTCCTGTTGTTGGTGAATGTGGTTGGTTTTCTGTCTGCCCAAGCATACTTTTCCGGCACTACAGGTTCCACCAATTTCAGTGCCCAAGTTTTGCTAGAATCCATCTCCTTTAATCCCAAGATGGTAGCCCCTTCAAAGTGGTTGGAATTGGGCATCGATTTGCTCAAGAAAAATCGTTAATCCCAAAGGAGGCCGCGGTTGGGTTTTCAAAATTCATTACACACCTTTTTTTCTGGCTTCGAGAAGTCAATTACCAAGCACAAACTCTACCATGTGCTGTTTTGGCTGTTATATACAGCACTCACAGCCTCGGTTATTCGGATTGGAAACTCGTGGGTTGATTCTTTCCAACGACAATTACCCATCGTTGCTACCCACGCACTCGTAGTATACGTGAATCTTTACTTGCTCTTACCCAAATTGTTATTGGTTCGGAACTACGTTACCTACATATTTTCTGTATTGCTACTCATCGCAGGTGCTACTTTTCCCTTGGCGATATTAACCCATCGATTGGTAGCCCAAGAAGTGATTCAAGATGAGGTATGGTCTTCGTTTTTTCTATTCCTAATTGCCGTAGGATTGTTCTTCAGTTTGATATTGTCGATGACCCTGAAATTTCTGAAAGAATGGTATCAAGACCAACAATCGAAAAGGGAACTCAAGCAAGTACAACTTCAGACCGAATTGATGTACCTGAAGGCTCAGATTAATCCCCATTTTTTATTCAATTCGCTCAATAACTTGTACGCCCTTACACTCATGAAATCGGACTTAGCCCCACAGATTGTGTTGCGGTTGAGCGATATTCTTCGTTATGTGTTGTATGAAGCCAGTGCAGGCAAAGTTGATATTCAAAAGGAGATTCAGCATCTACACGATTTTATTATGTTGGAGAAACTTCGCTTGGGCGATCGAATTACGGTGAACCTAGACCTCGAAGAACCCCAATACGATTATACCATTGAACCCATGCTGTACCTTACTTTGGTTGAAAATGCGTTCAAACATGGGGCGCAATCAGAAATTTCTCAAGGTTGGGTAAACATCAAAGGGAGAACAATCAAAGATGGATATGCGCTGTTGGTCGAAAACTCAACTGCACCAAAAGTATCAGTCAATAAGGCGGGAGGCATTGGTTTATCTAACCTCCGCAAGCGTTTAGACCTGATCTATCAGGGGAAATATCAATTAGACATCGTACAAGATGATAGCCAATATTCCGTTTCTCTCATATTAACATTGTCACATGCATAGCAAAATAATCCGTTGTATTCTCATCGATGACGAACCCCTCGCTTTAGAGGTCTTAAAGGCTCACCTCGCAAATCACGAAAATATTGAAGTGGTATCTACCTTTTCAAACGGTGGAGATGCCATCGCTTGGTTGAATAATAACACCGTAGATGTCGTTTTTACAGATATTAATATGCCAGGTATTTCAGGGTTAGAATTGGTGAAACATCAATATCCCGCGCCCCATGCAGTAATTTTTACCACCGCACATCCCAACTATGCGGCCGATGCTTTTGAGTTTGAAGCACTGGATTATTTGCTTAAGCCCATTTCTCCCGAGCGTTTAGATAAAGCCATTAAACGTCTTGAGGAATACCTACAAATGAAAAAGGGTGGGGATGAAGCAGCGTCTTTGAAACCCGATTTTGTTTTTGTTAAAGTGGATGGACAGCATCAGAAAGTCAACTACAGCGATATTTACTATATAGAGGCATTTGCGGATTATGTGAAAATATGGACATCCAACGACAAGCGTATTGTAACACTTCAAACAATGCGTAACATGGAACTGTCGCTTCCCACCGATCAGTTTGTTCGAATTCACCGAAGCTTTATCGTTGCGAAAAATAAAATTGAAGCCATTCAAAATAATGCTGTTGTAATCGGCACGAAGCAATTGCCAGTGGGTAAGAATTATAAAGAACTTGTGCAGTCCATTGTACAACAAACCCGATTGCGTTAATCGATTGGGTAATTTTCCATAAGTTTCGGTAGGAATCTGACGATTTTTCTACGATTTTTTTGCCTTTTTACACAACATTGACAATTCTAAACATTTGATTTTCAATATTTTGAATATTTATTGTTTGAGTATTGTCATAAATCATAGATTGGGTAAAATAGTCGGTAAAATAAAACTCGATAGAATGAGTTTATACATCAAACCCATACATGTATGGTGCTTAAACTGATTACTAAAGAAAAATATTACTGTGTCAAAACTCGATTACAACAAAATTAAAAATTACGCCGCTGCAAAGCGCATTCCAATCAAAGAATTGGCGCGTCGCTGCGATTTAAGTGAGCAAGGTTTTCACTACATGTTAAAAAAGCAAACCATGCGTGTTGATACCTTGGAGCGTATTTGTGATTCATTGGAAATTACCATGGTCGATTTATTTAATGATAACATGGATGTATCCAATGTAATTGGTGCTTTACCTGCAACCCAAACCGCTTCTCATTCTGATCTCATGGATAAATTGGATACAATCATTGAATTGTTGCGCGCTGAGCAACACGCAAAAATCTATTAAAACGACTTTCCCTGATACACACTCAACGCTTGTTGGGTGTGTTTCACCCAATTCACATTCTTCACCCAATCTAGGCCTTCTTGCTCTGCCAACCAGGGGAATGCGATTTCGCTTGGAATGTTTCCAACCAAATCATCTTTGGCCATCGGACAGCCTCCAAAGCCTCCCAGTGCTGCATCGAAGCGCCTACAACCGTGTGCATAAGCCGCTTGGATTTTTACCAAACAATCAGTTGGACTTGCGTGCAAATGTACACCTACTTTGACATGTGGTAGACGGTCTTGAATCACTTCGAACAGTTCGCCGAGTGTTTCCCCGTTAGCAGAACCAATGGTGTCTGATAAAGAAATGGTTCGAATGCCCAAAGAAGCGATTTTGGAAGCCCATTCAGCCACTTCTTGCGCGCTCCAATCATCGCCATAAGGATTGCCAAAAGCCATGCTCAAATAAGCAACCACTTCTTTGCCCGAAGCAACTGCAATGTCTTGTATTCGCGCCAATCGCCTGAAAGCCTCCTCCCTGGAAGCATTGGTGTTTCTCTTTTGAAAGGTTTCACTTACACTCAATGGGAATCCCAAGTACTTGATTTTGGGATAAGCCACAGCCCGCAATGCACCTCTTTCGTTGGCTACAATCACCAACAACTCTGTATTTGTCTCTACTTCGCTGATCGCCTGAATAACCTCAGCAGTATCTGCCATCTGCGGAATCGATTCGGGATTCACAAAACTGCCACAATCCAAGACGTCAAATCCTTGCCTCAACAGTGTGGTTAAATACTGAATCTTAACCGCGGTAGGAATAAAAGTTTTGATGCCTTGCATAGCATCTCTCGGACATTCAACCAAGGTGAGTCCGTGAGTCTTCGTCATGCCGCAATTTACTACAAGAAATCGAAGAAATACTGACTGATCTTTTTATACAAATGCACACGATCCGGGCCAATCACGTTGTGTTTGTGTCCTGGATATACGAAGTAGTCCAATTGGGCATTTTTGGCCTTCACGGCCTTGTCTACGAACATCAAACTGTGCTGCCAAACCACCACGTCGTCATCGGCACCATGGATCATCAACAATCTACCTTGTAACTTATCGGCATAACCCAACAAATTGTTGGCTTTATAACCCTCTGGATTCTCATCAGGGCGGTCCATATATCGCTCGGTATACATGATTTCATAGAAGCTCCAATCAATCACCGGTCCTCCTGCAACACCCACTTTGTATTTACCCGGTGTGCGTGTCATTAAGCTGGTTGTCATGAATCCGCCAAAGCTCCAACCATGAATACCTATGCGGGTAGAATCGCACCAAGACTGTGATTTCAACCACGCCAAACCATCCAATTGATCCGCCATCTCCGCTGTGCCCAACTGTCTGTGAACGGCGTTTTCAAAAGCCAATCCACGATGCGCTGAACCGCGGTTGTCTTGTGTATAAACGATATAACCGTTTTCAGCCATGTAATGCATCCAAAGGTTTCCGCCACCCAACCATGAATTGGTAATCATTTGGGCATGTGGTCCGCCGTAAACATAAACAACCACCGGGTATTTCTTTTTGGGGTCGAAGTTGCTGGGATAGAAAATGCGTGAGTATTGATCAACCCCGTTTACCATGCGCTTGTTAATTTCGATTTTGCCCAATCCCAAATTGGCGATGGGGTTGGGGGATTCGAAAATGGTCTGATACACTAGCCAATCGGGTTTTACCGCTGGGTTAGCAGGATTTTTGGGATTGATTTTATAGTTCTGAATGGATTTCTCTACATCAATGGCATAAATAATTCTTGGTGTGTTGTAACTGCTATGAATATTTAATAAATACCCGTTGCTTGCTTCGAAACTGCATTTGTTGGTGCCGCCAAAAGGGGTTAGGTTAAACATGGTTTCCTTGCTGCCCTTGGCGATGGGGGTCATCATCCCTTGCGCGTTCACTTTGCTGTTCGCCCAATCCAAGGCATGCACATGTCGCTCCAATGGCGATGTAAAAGTATTCTCAAACAACACAAACTGTCCGTCTTTGGTGAAACCCAAAACTTCTGTGATTTCCCAAGGCCCTTTTGTGATCTGCTTGATAACCGGTTTTCCCTTGGCAAATTTGAATAAATACAAGTGATTCCAGCCATCGGCTTCTGTTTGCAATAAGAAATCTGTGTTAGAGCCAGGAATGAAAATCGGACCACTTTCGGGCTCAACAAATTTGGGATGACTCATCTGATAATCAACGCTCACCAATCCTCCCGAAACCGCATCGTACTTGCGCAGTTCCATCTTGTTTTGATCGCGGTTAACCCAACTCACATAGATGAATTTGTTGTCAGGCGTCCATGTGATGTTGGTTAAATAATGGTCGTAAGTGCCCTGAGTGTTCAGATATATCAATTGATCAGAAGACAAATGGTATACGCCAAGGGTTACGGTATGACTGCTATCGCCCGCCATAGGGTATTTGAGGCTGTTCGCCTTTGCAGGTCGCGATTGAATGCCGAAAAGAGGGTAATCGGTAACCCTGCGCTCATCCATGCGATAAAAAGCCAACTTGTCGTTGTCGCCACTCCAGAACAATCCTTTGCTGATGCCGAATTCGTTGCGATGCACACTTTGACCATATACGATGCCGTTGCCACCATCCTTTGTGATTTGGATTTCGCCAGATACAGAGGTAGCCAAACTCTTTGATGCCGATGTTTTTCTGCCGGTGATGTAAAGGTTGTCTTTTTTTATCACAGCGATGAGTTCAGCGTCGGGTGAAAATTCAGTGGCTTGCGCTTCTTCTGATTGACCGTGAGCTGTATACTTGATCTGAACAGGGCCAAACATGAGGTTATCTGTCAATGGCTTTTTGAAATCAACGGCCATGACAAATCTGCCTACTTCAAACCAACCTTGATAATCGCCTGTCCAATGAATCATTGGTAAACCAAACATGTCGACGGTTTCACCAGAGGTGGCTTTGATGGCTGTTTTGGTCATTTGAATGAATGAATCCACTTTGATCAATGGCGTTTTTACCAGGTTTGGTGATACGGTATAAACAACACCGTCAATCACTTCTGCCAAATCGGTCTTTGTAATCCATCCGTATAGTTTGGCATTTTTGGGGTAGTATTTCGGGCTGAAACAAGCATCGATTGTGAGCGCTGATCCAGTGTTTTGGTTCGATTTCTGCGCATTAACAGTTTGCGCCAAGATCGCATTGTTACCAACGAAGGCAAAGGTTGAAAAAATGAAGAGAGAAAAGCGATTCATGTGTAGGGTTTCAGAAGATTCTATTGCAAATTTGCTGAAAATTTATCAGATGACAGACATACAATCAATAATCGAAGCGGCTTGGAGTGATAGATCCCTTTTGAAGGATGCCAACACATTGAAAACCATTGAGTTTGTAATTGAAGAACTCGACAAAGGAAGAATGCGTGTTGCCGAGCCGTTGCCGAATGGAGATTGGCAAGTGAACGATTGGATCAAGAAGGCGGTTATCTTATACTTCCCAACGCGTAACATGGAAACATTTCATGCCGGCCCGATGGAATTTCATGATAAAATGCCATTGAAAAAGAACTATGCAGAATTGGGTATTCGTGTGGTTCCGCATGCGGTGGCTCGACATGGCGCGTACATCGCACCGGGCGTAATATTAATGCCTTCTTACGTGAACATTGGGGCATTTGTTGATGCCGGAACCATGGTCGATACGTGGGCTACCGTTGGATCTTGTGCGCAGATTGGTAAAAATGTGCATTTGAGTGGTGGCGTAGGCATTGGTGGGGTTTTGGAGCCCGTACAAGCAGCTCCTGTGATCATCGAAGATGATTGTTTTGTGGGTAGCAGATGCATTGTGGTAGAAGGTTTTCGCGTAGGCAAAGAGGCGGTATTGGGTGCAGGATTGACCTTAACCATGAGCACCAAAGTCATCGACGTGCAAACAGGGGAGGAACTACCCAAGGGCTATATTCCTGAAAGAAGTGTTGTGATTCCCGGTAACATCAAAAAGACGTTCCCCGGTGGTGATTTTTATGTCCCAGCGGCGCTGATTATCGGAAAGAGAAAAGCGAGCACTGATCTAAAAACATCGCTCAACGACGCCCTTCGTGAGCATAACGTAGCCGTTTAAGGGTTTCTTCGATGAAGATAGGGTTTGATGCCAAGCGATTTTTCTTCAACCATTCTGGTTTGGGGAACTATTCACGCAGGCTCATTGAATCCTTATTGAAATACCATCCAGAGCACGAATATGTGCTGTACGTAGATCGATTGAATGCATTAGACAAAGCACATCCCGATGCCCTGAGAATTCTCGAACACTACGGAAACAGTGCGAGTGAGAGTCCAGATCGCTATACTTTGGTGATGGTAGATGCACCAAAATGGTGGCGCATTTGGGGTATGGGAAAGCGAGCTGCCATGGATGGCGTGGATGTGTTTCATGGTTTATCGAATGAATTGCCATGGGATTTGCCGAAGTCCGTTGCAGGGGTTTGTACCATTCACGATGTGATTTATAAAGTGTTTCCCGGTTATTATCGTTGGTGGGACAGAACCATTTATCATTGTAAAACCAACAAGGCGATCAAAGTTGCGTCTCAGTTGGTGGTAACCAGCCAAACGACTCAGAAACAGGTAGAAGCGTATTATCCCCGGGCGAAAGGGCGTTCATCGGTTATTTATCAAGCCGTTGATGATACCTACTATTCAAATGAGAATTCGCGCCAATTCATTCAAGATGAAGTGCCTTATTTTGTGTATCAAAGCAGTTTTACCGACAGAAAAAACCATGCTGCACTGATAGAAGCGTTTTCGTTGATTCAAAAACAGACCAGTTGGAACTTGAAATTGGTTGGATTAAACGGTCCAACGCTCTCGGCATTGCAATCACAGATTGAATCACTGGGATTATCGTCCCGAATAACATGTTTGATAGACCAGCCAAAAGACGTTGTGATTTCAGTGGTAAAAGGCGCCTCTGGTTTTGTTTATCCCAGTTTGAATGAGGGATTTGGCATTCCATTGGCGGAATCGTTGGCGGCCAATTTGCCCATGGCGGTTTCGAATATCGAGGTATTTAAGGAGTTGGTTGAAGATCTACCCGCGTATTTTCATCCCAATAAGCCCGATGAAATGGCAGCTGCCATGTTGTCAATCACTAGCACTGAAATACAAGCTCAACAGCGGATGAAGAGGGAATTCCTACTCAAAAAAGTAGATGCTCAATCCATCGCCAAACAATGCGTTGAGCTGTATCAAAAAGTTTCCGTGAGGGGTTAGAATCCCAATCCCAAACTCGTGGTTGCGTTGACAATATTGGTTTTTAAGCCTGTGAAATGGGATTCAGTTTGCCACCATTTACATTCAGTTCTCCAATACAATTGATTGAATAACTTGCGGTTGAGTCCTAAAGCAGCACCATACACTTTTCCCATTACGTTATTGTTAAGGTCCTGGTAGTATTCTACCCTGGCGCTAACGTTTGTATTGGATGCAATTTCATAACTGGTTGCAAAGTTGGCATTGCACCAAAATCCATCGCTCCGAAATAAAGAGGTAGGTGGGATGGTTGGTGGGATTTTGCTTTGGTCATTTCCAGCGTATAGGCAGCTGGTGAACTTCCATTTTTCTCTCGAGCCGATCCAATAAATATCACTAAAAATCCGCGTGTGCGTGTTGCGATCTTGGTAATAAACGTTCCAGTTTATGAGGTTGTTGTTGTTGATTGTGAACTCGATCTGACTGGCGAATGCGGGCGGAAGTTGCCAATCTTCGTAGATGGTTTGCCAGCCATTGAGTAGATATAGGCTGCCTTTTATACGGTCATTCAGGGGCGATGTGATTTTTACTCCGGTGAGGTAATAGGGACTATATTCTGCGGCCAATGATCGGGTGTACATAATATGGTCTCGGCTAACGGGGTTTTCATTGGTGAAAGGCGATCCAATCAATCCAGCCTCAATCCAAACGTCTTTCTTGCTCCACGGCTTAACACCCAAACTCGCCTCCATGAGGTTGCTTAAACTGTTTTTCCCCACATAGTTTTTATCCATATAACTCCCAAAGGCAGGGACCATTCTGATTTTAAGTCGATCCGTGGCATATCGGAAATCAATGTAGGCCAGGTTGATATCGACCATATCGTATAAAGACGATGATACCAAATTGGGAATGATTGAGGGGGTTGCTGTTTGATTCCAATTTTGGTAAGACGAATTGGCATAATATGCATCCATCCAACCAGAAATACTCAATTTGCCCACTTTCTCGCCCCCCACAGAGTCAATAAATGCTGTGTTGGTGATTTGAGCCATTGAGAAATTGACAGAAATGGTGAGTAATAGTATCGTCAAATACTTTTTCATAAAAATTAAAAATTCCCTTTGAAGATTTTAACCGCGATGGCCAATAAAATCAGGCCGAAGAACTTACGCATGGCGGAAAGGCCCGCTTTGCCAATTTTTCGTTCAATAAAATCGGTGGCGTTAACCAAAACAAATATCACAATCAAATTGGGGATGATTCCCAAAAGGATGGTCCATTCGCTATAGATCGCTTTCAATGATAGAATGGTGGTAAGGGTACCAGAACCGGCGATCAGCGGGAAAGCAATTGGGACGATACTGCCCGATGGTACTTCTGGATCGGACCGAAATATGTCAATCCCCAAAACCATTTCCAAACCCAGAATGAACATAACAATGCTACCAGCGATGGCAAATGAGCTTTTGTCAACACCCAAATACTTCAAAAAGAACTCACCCGCGAACAAGAAACCCACCATCAAAACCCCAGAGGCCAAAGTGACTTTGCCTGCATGGATATCGGGCAATTTCTTTTTTAGTGAAATTAACACGGGAACTGATCCCAACATGTCGATGACTGCGAACAAAGTAAACGCTACGGTGATGGAATCTTGGATATTAAACATAGCAATTGTTATTTAAATCTCACTTTATCGGAGAATTGGGTTCCTTTTTGATGACGTTATAGGTGAGTCGGTCGGCCAATTGAGGGAACCATTTATTGATCCATACCGCCATTTTGCCTTGAAGGGTGAGGATTAGGTATGTTCTTCTCTTTTCGATGGCATTCCAAGTGGCCTCGGCTACCGCCTCGGCCGACATCAACTTGTTCTCTTTCAATGGTGATTCGTTTTGTTGAGAACCACTGGCATCCAACGCAGTTTTGCGGATGTTGCTTTCGGTGTAACCCGGACAGGCGATCAATACGTGTAGGCCGGTTTCCAAATTTTCGCATCGCAAACTCTCCAAAAAGCCTTGCATGGCAAACTTACTGGCGCTGTATCCGGTTCTCGCTGGCAAACCTTTGAAACCCGCAATGGAAGAAATACCAACTACTGAACCTTTGTTGGCCAATAAGGAGGGTAGCGCATATTTTGTGCAATAGACCGTCCCCCAAAAATTGGTATTCATCAATCGTTGTAATACTGAAATGTCTGTGTCCTCAAAAATCCCGCGCATTGAAATCCCCGCGTTGTTTATCAAAACATCGATTTTGCCCCACTGTGCCATGGCATCGTCTACAAATCGTTTACAATCGGCTTCAATACTCACATCGCCAATGGTGGTGTGGATCTTGGAACTTTGCGACCGATCGCCCAGAATTTCCGTGCAAGCCCTAACAGTTTCCTGTAATCCATCTGCCGAGCGAGCCATCAAACCCACCACAAAACCGCGTTTAACAGCTTCAATGGCCAATGCACGACCTATGCCCGATGAGGCTCCTGTGATGAGTGCAACACGCAGATTCATGTTAGGATTTCCATTTGATGGAACAACCCACCGCTGGAATTTCAGGGTAGTCGATTTCCAATCCATCTAGCGCGAATTCAATGGCATCTTCCAGATACACGCGCATTACGGCTGCTTCGTTATCCCACGCATCGTCAATGGCACCTTTGTACACCAATTCTCTGCGGGCATTGAACAAAAAGACTTCCGGGGTTTTCGTTGCACCCAATTGTTTCATGATTTCTTGAGACTCGTCATGCAAATAAGGGAATGTTACGCCATACTGCTTGGACAAACGCTTCATATCATCAAATGAATCTGTAGGTTGCTGGGTAACATCGTTTCCGTTGATTGCCAATACACCCAAATTGTCCTCTTCATATTGTTTCGCCAAATAGACCAAACGCGGCCAATAGGCTTGGGCGTAGGGACAATGGTTGCAAGTCACAACCACCAACAAAGCGCTTTTGTCGGCCATGTGATACGTACTAACGATGTTGCCATCGATGTTTTTTAATTCAAAATGTTGCAAAGAATCGCCAATGTTCATAAGTCTGAATTTACCCGCAATTTACGCAATAGAATGCTCATTTGTGGGTTTTTTGTTGGCGCGATTATTTGGGAAGATGGCTGCTTTGAGGTTACTTTGCGAGACTCATGGATCAATTCATTGTTTCAGCCCGTAAGTATCGTCCCACCACGTTTGAAGATGTAGTGGGTCAGCGTCAAGTGGCCGAAACATTGATGCATGAAATCAACAACAACAAATTGGCCCAAGCCTTTTTGTTTACAGGGCCGAGAGGGGTAGGTAAAACTACTTGTGCGCGAATTTTGGCCAAGGTGATCAATGCCCAAGATGGCGGCGATCCCAACCAAGATTATGCATTCAATATTTTTGAATTGGATGCGGCGAGTAACAACTCGGTGGAAGATATCAGGCACCTAATTGATCAAGTGCGCATTCCTCCGCAAGTGGGTAGGTACAAGGTGTACATTATTGATGAGGTGCATATGCTATCTACAGCGGGATTCAACGCTTTTTTGAAAACCCTGGAAGAACCGCCATCCTACGCCATATTTATCCTGGCAACCACAGAGAAGCACAAGATATTACCCACGATTTTATCGCGCTGTCAAGTCTTTAACTTCAATCGCATTGAGACCAAAGACATGGTAGAGCACCTGAAAGGCATCGCCCAGAAGGAGAATATTGAAGCCAGTGAAGATGCGCTGCACTTGATTGCCCGTAAAGCAGACGGTGGTTTGCGTGACGCACTCTCCATGTTTGATCAATTGGTGAGCTTCGGTGGGGGTAAAATCACCTATGAATCTGCCGTTGATATTTTGAGCGTACTAGATCTAGACACCTTCTTTGATGTTGCTAATTTGTTATCTTCATCGAATATCGGCGATGCGCTGTTGATATATGATGGTATCATAAAGAAAGGGTTTGATGGATCAACGTTTTTGGGTGGATTGGCTTCCCATTTCAGAAACCTCGCTGTAAGCAAAGAGACCAAGACACAGACGTTACTCGATGTTTCTGAGTCCTTCAAATCGAAGTATTTGGAACAATCCTCAGCATTGTCGTTTGCGTTCATCCTCAATGGACTCAACATGGTTTCTGAGGCCGAAGAGAAATACAAACAATCGAGAAATCCCAGACTTTTGGTTGAGTTGATGCTCATGAAATTGGGACATCTCAACGCATTCATCCAAAGTATACCTTCCCTTGAGGAAGTAAAAAAAAAAGTAGGACAGCCTAGCGAAGCGGTCAAAGTTGCCCCATTGAAGCGATCTGCTTCCATTGTAGAGGATAAACCCAAAGTAGAAGCACCGGAAATTTTGCCTACGCCTGAGGTGGATGTAGTTCGACAAGCTGCCCAACAAAATACGATCGAAGATGTCAAAACATCGAATGCTACAGGTAACGGTGACAGGTTGGATGGTGCATTACAGCAGGCCAACAAAACCACTGCGTTGCATCCGAAAGATTCGGATAAAGTTGAAACCAATCGATTGAAAGTGAGCAGTTTTGAGGAGTTTAAACGCAAAAAAAGTGCTCTTCAAACCGCAGAATTGGCATCAGAATTGGCTGCCAACCAAGCAAATGGTGAGCGTGAGGATGGAAATGAACAAGATGCTTTGGATTCATCCGCAGCGGAATCACCAATAAATGCTGGATTAGCATCCAATAGTTCAAAGAAAACATTGGATGAGTTTTGGGTTGATTTTTATCAAACACAAACCCCGAGGGTGTTGACCTGTTTGAAAGGTTTGAAGTATGGAATAGAAGAAGGACAGCTAGTCATCACTTTGAACGCTTCACACCAAGATGGAATTATCGAGGAAATTCGACCTCTCATGATGCAAGCCATCAAAAAACAAGTTGCTCATTTGAAAATTCAATCCATCCAAACCGTGATGGGAAAAATCGAAGTGCAGGAAAGAAGACCTTACACCGACAAAGAAAAGTTGGATTATTTGGTTAAAAAACATCCGGGACTCGCTGAGGCCCTGGAATCACTGCATTTGCGATTGCCATAATTAATTAAAAATTGGCTTAAAACACCGAAGAATCTTCGTTATTTTTGTGGTTGATGTCCACAACGGATCTTTCCTTTCAAAACACCTCTGTGGCCTTTGCCCACAAGTCGAACGGTGACCTCGTTAAAGCCCGCTGGCTGTTCAGGTCTTTCAATTTTCCGGCATTGCTTACCTATGGACCGTCCATGGCAAAAGCAGCGGTTTTCTTGGGGTTGAAATTCACCATCAAAAAAACCATCTTTCAACAATTTTGTGGCGGCGAGAACATTGAAGAGTGCAATGTGGCCATTCAAAATTTGGCACAGAGTGGAATAGGAACCATTTTGGATTATTCTGTAGAAGGGGAAGAAAGCGAAGAAACGTTCGATGCAACCTGCGAGGAAGTACTAAGAACCATCGCCCGTGCCAAAGGGAATGGGGATATTCCTTTTTCCGTGTTCAAAACCACCGGCATCATGTCGTCGGATGTATTAGAGGCGGCTTCTTCCGTAATAGAAGTGAATCAAATTGTCGATAGTTCACTGATTGAAAATTTACTTTCTGAAAATCTGCAGCCCGCTTGGAAACAGGGGTATGCTAGATTCATGAAGTTGTGTAACGCCGCTGCAGATAGTCGTGTGAGGATTTTTGTTGATGCTGAAGAGTCTTGGTTACAATCGGCCATTGACTTAATGACAACCTACGCCATGGAAACCTTGAATAAGGAACAAGCATGGGTATACAATACGTTACAGATGTATCGTCATGATCGGTTGGCGTATTTGGAGCGACAGGTAGCAGAAGGTAAATGTCATTATGGCTACAAACTGGTTCGCGGGGCCTACATGGAAAAGGAGAGGGCTAGGGCTACAAGCAAGGGCTATCAAGACCCGATTCAGCCGGATAAAGAAGCTACCGACAGAGATTATGATAGTGCCGTGACCTTTTGTTTGGAAAATCACAACCGGGTCGCTGTTTGTATAGCTACGCACAATGAGAAATCATCGCTGTTGGGTACGCAGTTGGTCAATCAATATCAATTGCCGAAAGCCGACTGGAGAGTATCGTTTTCTCAGTTACTGGGTATGAGCGATCACATTAGTTTTAATCTATCGAATAGTGGCTATAAAGTAAGTAAATACGTGCCATATGGCCCGGTTCTTTCTGTTATTCCCTACTTGACAAGAAGGGCGCAAGAGAACAGTGGGATGGCGGGACAAATGGGCCGAGAGTTGGCGCTGATTGAAGAGGAAATCAAAAGAAGGAAAGCATGAATTGGAAGCAACATTGGTATAAGTGGATAGCGGCAATTTGCTTGTTTTATGTGATTCTTGGGGGATTGTTTCTTCCGCTTAAGCCGGGTATTTCGGGTTTGTCGCCTGTGAAAATCACCACGGGCTCAACACAAACACTAAAAATCAATGTCTACAACGCGCCTTGGTTGAAAGAAAATGCTTTCGGTGATCAAAATATTGGTAACGGCGAGTTTCAGATTCCGGGGAAGGTGATTTTGGTTTCAAAGGGCATACAAGGCCGATGGGAAACCAGTAAAATCAAGTTTTCTGGTAATCACGGGCAGTTGTTGGCCGATATTGATTTCACCATGGGCGATGCCAAAATCCCCAATGAGTATTACTCGGTTTTTGTGGAACTATCGAACGGAAAATATTTGGGCTTACCCGATGCCATATTTGTGGAGCGCGGCTTGGATGACACAGCCAAACCTTCCACCTTCATTCCCAAAGTGAATGCGGCCATTGAAACGAATCGTGAAATTTTCGAAATGAAATTTCCCAACCGCATGGTGCTGAATGAGAGTGTGAGAAACTTGTTCTATCACGTGCCAATGTGGTTTGCGATGTTGGCGCTGTTGGGCATGGCATGCTGGTATGCCGTGAGATATTTGCGTTTTGGACAGCTCCAAGACGATGTATTTGCAGATTCATTGATTCGAGTGGGTATTTTGGCGGGTATTTTGGGCTGCATTACGGGTGCTGCATGGGCAAGAGTAACTTGGCAATCTTGGTGGCCTGCTGCGGATCCCAAGCTCAATGGGGTGGCCATTGGTATGACCATGTATTTGGCCTATTTGCTACTGAGATCTACCTTGTCTGACCCCTTTCAAAGGGCAAGGATTACCTCGGTGTATTCCGTGTTTATTTTCCCGATTTTCATCGCCCTGATAGTGATAATGCCAAAATTGTCGCCCAATTCTTTGCACCCAGGTTCTGGTGGCACTGTAGGCTTCAATAAATATGACTTGGACTCTACAATGCGATTGTTCTTCTATCCTGCTGTGATAGGATGGATTGCATTGTTTTATTGGATCGCTAATTTGCGATATAGAATCGCTACGTTAAAAGAAAAACAACTCAACAAATGAAACAGACCATCACAGAGCAATTCGACGCCAATGCGGCGGAGTTATTGGCTCAGCACAACTTGATGAATGCGGTGTATGCTGTATTGACCATCATTTTTGTCGGAATTTTGTTATATCTCTTTAGATTGGATCGTAAAATTTCCAAAATCGAAAAACAATCATGAAACCCTTTCACCTGATTCTATTGATAATGGCCGGCATCGGGATCGCTACGGTTATCAGCATGTATGGAAACACAACGCAATACGTGGCTTTTCCAGATGCTCAGCGTATCGCCCAAGAAAACCCCGGAAAAACCGTGCATGTGGTTTGTAAGCTGAACAAGGCAAAGCCCATTGTATATGATGCGGTTTCAAACGCCAACCGTTTGGAATTTTATGGTTTTGACTCATTGAACAACGAAAGTAAAATTGTTTTCACCAAACCAAAACCTGCTCAATTTGAACATTTGGAAAAGATGGTTTTGATAGGAACTTATCAAGAGGATCATTTTTTGGCCACAGAAATTTTGAGTAAGTGTCCTTCCAAATATGAAGATGCACCAGGAGCATCAACAGCCTCAAAATGAATACAACTGCAGCCCCCGTCGTATTTAATGGTGAATGGCTTTGGCTGGGAAACCTAGGTCACGCCTTTGTGATACTTTCGTTTGTAGCCTCCTTGCTGTCGGCGATTTTTTACTTCCAGCACGAACAAAACAAATTAACGAGCGGACTCAGTTGGGGTAAGCGCTTTTTTCAGATTCATGCCGCGTCCATCGTTGCAGTCTTTGTCATTCTGTTTTCCATCATTTTTTATCACCGATACGAGTTTCATTACGCTTGGCGACATTCGAGCAACAGCTTGCCTGTATATTACATGATTTCTTGCTTTTGGGAAGGACAAGAGGGTAGTTTCTTGTTGTGGTTGTTTTGGAATGCAATGATAGGATTGATTTTGCAGCGAGTAGCCAAAGCATGGGAATCGCCGGTAATGGTGGTTGTTGCGTTTGCACAGATTGCGTTGGGATCGATGTTGTTGGGTTTCCATTGGGGCGATTTGAAAATTGGCAGTTCCCCCTTTGATTTGTTGCGTGAACAACGTCCGGATTTCCTGAATATACCCATTTTGGGTCAAATAGGCGTAGGGAATTACCTTGAAGTATTCAAAGACGGAAACGGTTTGAATGCTCTTTTGCAAAACTATTGGATGGTGATACATCCGCCAACCTTGTTTTTGGGCTTTGCCACTGCGATTGTTCCCTTTGCATATAGTATTGCAGCCCTTTGGCGTAATAACGACAGGGGTTGGGTATCTCATGCCTTAATTTGGAGTTTGGTTTGTGCTGGTATTTTGGGCTTGGGGATTATCATGGGTGGTTTTTGGGCCTATGAAGCGCTCTCCTTCGGTGGATACTGGGCTTGGGATCCAGTAGAAAACGCATCCCTCATGCCGTGGCTTATCATGGCTAGCGCGGCGCATATGTTGATTATTACCAAAGCCACAGGCCGACATCTCTTTACCTCACATTTGTTAACTCAGATCGCGTTTTGGTTGGTATTGTATGCAACCTTCCTTACCCGCAGCGGAATTCTGGGCGATGCAAGCGTGCATTCATTCACAGATTTGGGTCTGTCAGGACAATTGTTGTTGTTCTTGTTGGCTTTCTTGGCATTTGCTTTGGTGGTTGTCCTTCAAGGGAAAAAGCGGATGATGGCACTATATGGTATTTTAACCGCTTTGCTGTTGCCGATGGTCCTATCATATAGCATTTCATCGCCAGAAGCCATTGAAACCTTTTATCAGTGGTTGAAAGGACTTGGAACTGTTTTGTTCGTTGGTTGGTTGGTGTACTACATTTATGTACTTTACCAAAGAACCAAAGCCGATATGGGCGATGAGGCGCTTCATTCCAGGGAATTTTGGATGTTCCTCGGTTCGATGTTCTTGATTCTGTCATTGGTTCAAGTATTTGCCGCTACCAGCATACCGGTATTTAACAAACTGTTTGGATACAAAACCGCTGTACCTGCCGCTGCAGATTATAACCGTGTACAACTTTGGTTAGCCATGCCCATCATGCTGTTAATGAGCATAGGGTATTGGTTTAAGTTTAGGGCTACTGATTGGTCCAGCTTGAAGAAACCGTTTGTGCAATTGGGTGCGGGTGTATTGGTGCTGACCGCTTTGCTGATGTTTGGATTTGACATCAAGGAATTTAAGTTTGTCTTATTCTTGGCGTTAACCATTGCATTGGTGTTGGCCAATACCGTTTACGGGTATCAGAAAAAGAAATTAGAGTGGATCCGCTGGGGAGGCAATATCGCACACATGGGTTTTGGTATTTTGTTGATGGGCGTCCTTGTGTCCTCCGTGAACAAGAATATATTGTCGGCCAGCAAAGAGGGTATTGATTTGGCACCTGAAGTTGACCAAAAAGGCAATCAGGATGTCAAAGGGGTGAAGTTTAATCGTGAAAACCAATTGTTATACAAAGGAAAGTCTCAACCTTTACAACAATACACTGCGTTGTATATTGATGAAAGAAAAGGACTTGGGGTTGATAGTATCGACAAATACTTTAAGGTTGCCTTCATCAAGAAAGACGAAAAAGGAAATACCATTGATAGTTTCATTTTGGAGCCAAAAACGCAGAACAATCCCAAAATGGGATTATTGGCTGAGCCATCGACCCGACATTTTATTCATAAGGACATCTTCACTCATGTAAACTATGAGAGCAGTATGGATCGTAAAGAGCCATTCAGCAATTTTCGTGTAGATACCGTTGGTTTCTTTAGGCCTTTCATTACCCAAACAGGCAAAGTGGTGATGACCATTGATAGTATCAATCGCAGTATGGATAGCTCGGGACTCAGGGTTCAATTGGCCATCAAAGCGAAGCGTTTGGGTGATTCTATTTGGTTGCGTCCTGAGTTTTTAATCAATGAAATAACTGGCTCATTTGATATGAAACCTGCCGAAAGCAATCGATTTGGGATCATGGCAACAATTTTGAATTTGCAAATCATCGATCCAAATCCCGCTTCACAGAACATTCGTTTTGTGATTCAAACAGGTGAAAAGACGCCCGTTTGGGATTATGTAGTCATACAAGTCATAGAATTCCCGTGGATCAATTTGGTATGGGCTGGTACGATTATCATGGTAATTGGATTTGTATTAGCGATCATCAACAGAATTAAGAAACAAAAGCAACTCGCAGCATGAGTAGACGCTTGCTAATATGGGGCTATGGCCGTGTTGGCAGCGCAGTGATACATCGATTATTGCACCAACAACAAATAGATCATTCACCCTGCAAGTTTGATTCCTTGTTGGTCATCAGTAATCAGCCACAGCCGTTGAATTTGTCAGCAGTTGTTTGGATAAACGACGATGAATTTGCATTGAATCCAAAATCCTTTTTGCAATCAACGGATGTAGTACTTTTAACAGTCCCAGACAGTCGGGTTTTGCAGTGCGCGATCACTTGCGACTTTGATGGAATCACCGTATTTCATAGCAGTGGTGCTACACCACGAGTAATAATGGAAAAAGCCGATAGCGCTGTGTTTTATCCTTTACAGACATTTTCTTTAGGTGGGGAGGTTGATTGGATGCACGTGCCTGTATTTGTTGAAGCGATGGGTGATGCAGAGAAACAAATCGCCCATGATGTGGCCATTTCGCTGGGTGTAGAACGATGCGAGGAAATTTCCTTTTCACAGCGCGAGAAGTTGCATTTGGCTGCGGTATTTGCCAACAACTTTACCATCGCCATGGCAGGTATCGCTCATGATATTCTCGAAGAAAATGGCTTATTGTCGACATGGATACAGCCAATACTCGCGCAAACTGCCCTGAACTTGGGTTCTGAAAATCCTTGGGACAAACTTACGGGTCCGGCGAAACGAGGCGATGATAAAACCATGGCGAATCACCAAGAATTGCTTAAAAATCACCCGACACTCAAAGCACTTTACGAGCAAATGAGTGGGTACATCCAAGCCAAGAACACCAAGGCTTAGACGCACCCATCATCATTAAAATAAGTTGTACCGGAACCCTGCGTAAACAGTGTATCCATTGGTAGGTCCCCAAGCATATCCTGCATCAAACTGGTTGCTCGCTGGCACCTCCCAATTCATCACAGGGTGATGGTTTTGTACATTCCCCAAGTTCTCTCCACCGATGTACCATTCGAAAGATGGACTCATAACCTTGCGGATCTGGAAATTAATCACCACGTAATCGGGACTGTAACCAGGATGTTTCGGGTGATTAACCGCCGAATAGTAGGGCAATCTCTTTTTGCTGTTATACTGTGCAATAAAGTCGAAATACCATTTATTCCTGGTGTTGTATTGCATCACTGCCAATGCGCGATGAACCGATTGCAGGGGCTGCTGTACGAACTGACTATCGAGCCATACCCGAGAATCTATCCAACGATAACTCAACTTATAACTCCATCTACGATGAAAATAGGCCGAAAAATCGATCTGTGCGGTACGTGTTCTACCTGCTTGATCTCCAGAAACCGAATGAACCAACAGTTGGTGGTCTGACAAATCCCTATCCACCAAAACTTGCGATTGAAATCGAGTTTCGAAAACATCCATGGCCAATGTAGCGGGGTAGTCGTTAACCATGAAATTACCCAAATAACTCAAACCATAATTCCATGCTTTTTCTTGTGGCATCCACTGCTGATTGATCAATTGCGATTGGTCAATATACAATGTTCTTCCATTGATGAATTGGGGTAGGTGTTCAGATAGGAAATAACTACTTCTGCGCGCCAGGCCGCCCTGTGCATTGAATCGATGTTGTTTGTTCAAATTCCATTTGAGATGTACGCGCGGCGTTGCATAGAATCCATAGACCGAATGCCAATCGCCCCGCAGGCCAAATACGGCTGAAATGGCATCGCCCTCTAGGGTATATTCACCAAAAACACCCGCCGTTTTCTGCCAACCATTGAGCGCAAAGGTATCGCCATTGTCATTTGATAAAGACTCTTGTATATGACTTCCCAAGGCAGAAATACCGAGTTTTAAATTGTGCTCGTTTTTTTCCGGAATTTGGTAAATACTGCTGTAGTAAATGCGGTCCTCTTGCCCTTGGTAATTACGCCCTTGCAGGGAATTCAACAATGAGCCGAGCTTGTGTCTGGATACATTGAAAATATTGCCTATACTTCTATCGCCATTCTTCGATAGAAATATGCCTAACTTGGCGTAACCTTCGATATGCTGTTCTTCAAAATCAAAACGCATCGCCGAGTTGTCGTTGCTGATTTCGGTCAATGAGCCCGCTTTCAATGAACCGCCATCCTTGCGATCTTGATACCCCAAAAATCCAAATTGAGATTCCATTTTCTTGCCCGGGATTTGGGTGTGGTTGCTGATGAAATAACGTTGGGAGAGTGGCATATCAGCCAGACCATCATCGCCCATATCGGTTGTGCGATACTGACCGCCAGAGTGCAAATAGGTATGCGACAAAGCCCTGTTCGCTGCAATGGTTTTGACTATTGCATTCGCTTCGGCCCGACCTTGGTGATTGCTGTAGGCATTAAAGTAGAGTCTCGGATCTTTGATGTCGGCCTTCATTTGGTAGTTCAAACCGCCCGTTAACCCGTCGGCTCCCAGAGTTGCAGAACCGGCACCCTTGGCTAAATGGACTGACGAGACCATGGGTCCCGGAATGTTGCTCAATCCGTTTAAAGTTGCCAATCCGTTGATGCTGGGAATGTTCTCGCGCGACATCAATACATATTTACCCGCCAAACCAAGCATTTCAACTTGTTTGATGCCTGATACACCGTCAGCATTACTCACTTCAACGGTATTACTCAGCTCAAAACTCTCAGATAACGTGCAGCAGGCTGCTTTTTTGAATTCGTTTTCGGTGAGAACCTCTGTGAGTCCAACTCCTTTGCCACTGTAGAATGCTCCACGTTCCTTTTTAATGGTCAGCGTAGACAAAGTGTCAACATTACCCTGTTTAGTGGGCGTTAAGGAATCCGCTTGGGCTGAAAGATCAGAGAATTGTGAGAAGGCGAATACAAAAAATCCAGCAATTAGTGATGATTGTGTTCCCATCCGTCGTCGTCTTGGCGATATTTACAGCAATCTGGCAAGCTTTCATATACCACGTTGCTGGCTTTGACCTTTTCCGTGTCATGTCCAACCATAGCAACCATATTGTGCAATTGGATTTCTTGCAATTTTCTGGGGTCATAGGTGACCGTAAGGATTTTTGACTCCAAGTTGAACACCGCTTTTAAAACGCCTTTTTTGTCTAGTGCGCTTTCAATGCGATTTTTGCAATCGCCACAGTTGGCCTCAACGGCAAATGTGATGGTTACTTTTTTGAGTGGTTTCGGTGCGAAATGTAGAGAAGTAGCAGGGATTGTTGCATCTGCTGTATTGGCGAAACATAAGAGTATCGCTGCAATGATTGTGATTGTTTTTGTTTTCATGTTGTGTTTATTATTGGTATTGTTTGTTTATCGATCAGTAGCGATAAAATCAAATAATCCAAATACAAAGTGCGGATTGATTGGGCCGGCAGGGCAAATTATCTGGAGGATGTTGCCTGGCTGATACCACACTTTGTTGACCAACACTGAAAAGTTGTGAAACATAATTCAATCCAATCCACGCTGGAACATTCCATGGGATGGTTTTTTCTAATTTGAATTTGATCAAAGAAACCGGTAGCGGTAGGAGCGAAAAGAAATAGGCTTCGGTGCAGCAAGCAACTGCAATTTTGTGTGAAGTTTCACAAACGTTCTTCTTGCTGCAACAATTGTCTTTGGGTTGCTCGTTCTCTGAAACTTCCGTTGCACAATCATCGGCCCAAATATGAACTCCGTCTTCGTCGCAAATGTGATACGCCATTTGCGCTGCACCGCTAGATAGCAGGACCAAAATCATGGTTATCACCGACATGAATTTACGCATCCATACAAAGTTAGAGAAATTTCTATTCCATTGGTGATTTGTTTGTATTATCGCATTTAGAACATGAGTTGGCGTAATTTATTCAGAGTCAAAACCGATTTCCCTGTAAACCATGAGTCAGGTTCCTTAAAAAGGGTGCTGGGAGTGCGGGATTTGACATTTTTTGGCATAGCGGCCATCATTGGCGCAGGTATCTTTAGTTCCATCGGAGAGGCTTGTGCTGCAGGTGGACCTGCGAGTGTGTATTTGATTGTGATTTGCGGAATAGCATGCGCATTTGCGGCTCTGTGTTATGCAGAATTTGCCAGCAGAATACCCGTTTCGGGAAGTGCCTATACCTATGCCTATGCTTCCTTTGGGGAATTGTTCGCATGGATCATTGGCTGGGCATTGATCATGGAATATGCCATCGGCAATATTTATGTGGCTTTTTCTTGGTCTGGCTATGTGGTTCACTTGTTGGATCAGATTGGTTGGGTTCTACCGCGATGGTTGGTAACGGATTATTCTACGGCCCATGATACCTTTTTAATGGTCTCTGACAAAATGCAAACGGCGGTTGATATAGGTAGATATGGCAGTTTATGGGACGCCGCCAATTTGGGAGGGTATAGTGTGGCCGAGAAACAGGCTTTTGAAGCATTTGCGTCAGCACCCACGCTGTTGGGTTTGCACATTGTATTCGATGCGCCCGCATTATTGATTAATTTATTGATTACAGCGCTGGTTTATAGGGGTGTGAAAGAGTCTAGAAATGCCTCAAACGTGATGGTGGTATTGAAGTTAATCGCCATTGTTCTTGTGATTGCCGTTGGGGCTGCCTATATCGACACCAAAAATTATGAGCCATTTATGCCGGAGGGATTTCAGGGTGTGATGCAGGGTGTGTCGGCATTGTTTTTCACCTACATAGGGTTCGATGCGGTCAGTACTTTGGCTGAGGAGTCTAAAAATCCGCAACGCGATCTGCCCCGTGGGATGTTCTATTCCTTGCTGATTTGCACCATCCTTTATATTTTAATCACCTTTGTGCTCACGGGCATGGTTCCTTATAAATCGTTGGCCGTAGGTGATCCTTTGGCTTTTGTCTTGGGCGAGCGTGGCATCGATTGGTTAGAATACATCGTATCCATTGTGGCGGTGGTGGCAATGGCGAGTGTTTTGTTGGTGTTTCAGATGGGACAGCCCCGCATTTGGCTGAGCATGAGTAGGGATGGATTATTGCCGCCTGCATTTGCGAAAATTCATCCCAAATACAGTACGCCTTCGTTTTCTACCATCGTGACAGGACTCATGGTGGGGGTTCCAATTTTGTTTACCAATGAACATTTTGTACTCGATTTTACCAGTATCGGGACCATTTTCGCTTTTGTGTTGGTTTGCGGTGGTGTTCTGCTATTACCTCCAAGAAAAGAAGGAGAGGGTAAAGGTTTTCGGATGCCATATATCAATGGGAAATTCATTTTTCCAACAATAATATCAATTTCTATCGCAATAGTCCGATACAATTTTCCTCAGTATTTTTCATCCTTGATGGATTGGACACAATGGCATACTATGTTCAATGTGGCACACGGTTTATATTGGATTATGCTTGTGGTCTTGGCGATTTTTTCTTTCCTCAGAAGCTGGTCTTTGATTCCTTTGTTGGGCTTGAGTATTTGTGCCTATTTATTGACAGGCATGGAAGCGAACAATTGGTATTGGTTCTTTGGTTGGTTTGGCTTGGGCTTAATTGTTTATTTTTCCTACGGGTATCGCAAAAGCAAACTCGCAAGGGCTTAATATTGTACAGTATGATAGATTTACCCAGAAAAGACGTACCCGAACGCAAAGAAAAAGGGATTGCCGATGTGGTAAAACGCATGAATGATCGCTATCATCTGACCCAAAAGCACAATGAAATTGAATTGGTTAAGCACTGGAACGACATTGTAGGTCCACTCATTGCCAAGCATACTGCCAGTGTGACTATCAAGGGTAAAACGCTCTACGCTTCTTTTGATCAAGCCCCACTTAAAAATGAAATGTTCTTACAGCGGGAGTTGCTATTACAAAAGGTGAATGAGAAAATGGGTGTGGGGTTTATCGAAAAGATATTTATTGGCTAGCGGCCGCGTTTTTTGTCCGCTCTCGTTGCGCCAGGGCTTTCTCAATGCTTACATTGAGTTCAAATCCCACGATGATTGTTAATACGTTGATGTAAATCAAAATCATCAAAGCGATGATTGCTCCAATCGAACCATACACCTTGTTGTAGGTGTTAAAGTTGTTGACATACATCCCAAAGGCCAAGGTAGAGATTCCTCCCAAAACGGTAGCGGTGATACTTCCTGCACTCAAAAATCGCCAACGTTTGGTGTTGGAAGGACCAAAATAATAAATACTGGAGATCCCAATTTGAAACAATGCGGCCAAAACAATGTACTCCAAGAACAAAATAATGAAGGCGTAAACACTGGCGAAAGGCCAATTGTGCTCTGTGATGTATGCCACACTCTGAAATGCCCAAGTAAGGAGGAGCAATGCTACAATGATCAACAAACTGATCCAAAAAGTCATGAATATGGCTTTTCCGCGTACCTGAAGCCAGTTTTTCTTCTTGGCGAAGGGTAATCGACGGTTAAAGGAATTGATGAGCAAATGAAAGGCATTGGAAGCAAAGTAAATCGTTGTGACAAAACCAAAAGAGAGCAATCCTGAATTTTGTTTGTTTAATATCTCCAAAATGGTTTCTTGGATTTCATGGAATGTTTGCTTGGGTAGTACCCTGGACAACTCTTGAATGAACTGGGTTTTAAGTCCGTGTAATGGCAAATATCCAATCAGCGTAAGCAAAAAGATGATGGCCGGAAATAGGGCCAAAAAAAAGTTGAAACTCAAACTCGATGCCCGGGTGTTGAGGTTTTCCATGAACATCGAACGAAAAAAGTACTTTCCAACATTGTACACACTTTCGCCCTGTAGCGCTTTTAATCGTGTTCGCTTCAGATAAAGAATAAACGGATGCTGGTCTTCCGTGTCCCCAGGCAGTGGTTCGTTGCTGTTGAAGAAATCCTCGTCCGACAGTTGCTCATCAGCAGCAGAATCAAGTCGATTTTTGATGGATTTATAATACCCCATGGATTTCGTTCAACAAAGAAGCGTTAAAATTCGTACTTATCTAGAATTACTTGTGGCACTTTTACAGGGCGAAGGTCGGATTTTCTGGCATAGAACATTTCTGTAATGGCTGTACTCAATAATTCCCCATTTTGGTTCAGAACACGATAATGGAACGTACAACGAATGGCAGGTTTTTCTGGAATACTCACCTCAATACTCAATAAATCATCGTATCGAGCAGCCTTTTTAAATTCAAAACTCATAGACCTCACGGGCATAATCAACCCGTCATCTTCCATTTCCTTGTAAGTAATGCCCTTGGATCGCATTTGCTCGGTTCTTGCTTCTTCCAAATAAAGTGCATAAACAGAATGGTGCAAGAAACCCATTTGGTCACATTCTGCGTATCGAACCCTTACTTTGTGTGTATATACCATATTGAATTAATATCTAAGAATGAAATTCTCTTTCTCTTGCGATTTTCTAGCAAAAGCCATGCCCATTGCAAATAAATCAATGCCCACGGTGATTTCTTTTTGATTTTGCAGTTGTTGCCAAAGCAACTGTTGATCTTGTGACTGTCTTATGGTTGTCATCAGGATGCACCCTTCTTCGCCCAAACGCGGGATGGCCCAATCTGCCAATTTCCAAAAATCTGTGGCACTCAAGGGTTCATTGATGATGAGTAAGTCAATGTTTGCTGGGGGCAGGTTCTCCAAATTCGCAATGATCTCGTCGATCAAAGAATAACGTTCTGTTACAACGGTTTCATTGCAGCCGTATTCTTTCAAGTTGAATTGGGTAATGTTAAGTAGCTCATCGTGTTTGTCAAACACAAAATATCTGGGAAAATCATTCAATCCCCGCTGTGCATACAATGGTGTGATTCCCAAACTACTGCCAATTTCTATGATGTATTGACCAAGCTGTTTCTCCTGAATCATACGAAATAATAGTCTATTGTATTTCGACGATGGAATTAAACCCAAAGCTATTTTGCTGAGTGATTCTTGCTGGCCATTGAGGGTGACTTTTCTGCTCGATTGGACCATGCGTTTGCGGCACATTTCTGCTGCGGGCTCATACGCACAAGTCGTTTTACCGTAAAGAATCTTATCCGTAAAATGATATACAAAAGGAGAGTGAACGCCGTGTCGGTTCGTGCTCTGAACCAAATAAATGAGGTAGTCTAGGATTCCAAATAGGCCGTTGAGGCTCATGATGAAACGCTCTTCAACACCTTCAACTCTTGCTGGGCTTTTGCAATCATCTCCTTGGCTTTTGCAATGTTGTCATCGAACTGCTTGGTAAAACCTTCAGCATTCTTGCTGTGCTTGAAGAAGGATTTATTGTTTTCCATGGTTACGATTTCGTCGTTGTACTTGGCGATTTTCTCTTTGATCTTGCGCTCTTCCATTTGCAATCGTTTTTGACCATCGCCAGATTGTGCTAACTGACTAAAATGATCCTTTTGCATGGTGGTGCGCTGCGAATTGCTCACAGATCTAAAGCGATTGAATATTTCATCGGCCAGGCTCTGATAGGTTTTGTTTATCTGTTGATAGGTCTTACCAGAAACAAATCCCGCATCATTCCATTGTTTTTGCCAAGCTTTCAATTCTTGGAATAACACCTGATGATCAATGGTTTCATTGGCCTTCAATGCTTCCAATCCAAGAATTACTTCCTTTTTCTTTTGGATGGCACCGCTTTCTTCAGTCTTACGCTGTTTGAACCATTCATTTTTGCGGGCATAAAAGTGGTCAAATGCCGCTCTAAATCGCTTCCAAACGAGTTCGTTTTGCTCTTCTGGTACCGGTCCAACGGTTTTCCATTCATCTTGCAGTTTTTGCAATGCATCCGAGGTTTTCATGTATTCGTTCGAATCCTTCAGGGCCTCAGCCTTTTCGCATAATTCAATTTTACGCGAAAGGTTGTCTTTCTTACTGGTATTTAAATCCTTGAAAAAATGTTTGCGCTCACCGTAAAATTGATTCCGAATGGCCTTGAAGCGCGTCCAAGTTTCTTCGTTCTTCTCTGTTGGCACAGGCCCGATTTTCTTCCATTCTGCCATCAACCCATCCAAATCCTTGGCGATTTTCGTCCATTCTTTGGGTTGGGTAGGCAATACAGCAATGCTGGTCTCTGCTTTCTCAATCAGAACAACTTTCTTATCGAGATTCTTTTGGCGTTCGCCGTCTATTTGGGTTTGCTGTGCTTTTTTGGCATCGATGACGATGTCGGATGCGGCTTTAAAGCGCTTCCAGATGTCATCGGATATTTCTGAGCGAACCGGACCCGTATTCTTCCAATCTTCGTGATACTTGTTCAATTGAAGCAAGGCCTTGCGAATATTGGGTTCGTCTTTTAACTGCTCAGCGCGTTTAATCAAATCAATTTTCAATTCAAGATTCTTGTCTTTATCAAGTTCCTTCAATTCATTGAAAACCGAAAGTTGGTTGTAGAATTTGTCAATGTAGAATTTGTAGGAAGTATACAATTCATCATGAAACTCTTTGGGAATATGTCGGATTTCGCGCCACTGACGCATGTATTCACGCAATACATCCAAACTGTGATCGTTTTCTTCAGACTCTACCAAGGCTTTGATTTTATCCAGTATCAAACGCTTTTGGTTCAAGTTGTGTTGTTTTTCCTCTTCAGCGCGTTTGCGTTCTTCATCCCTCCGTTTTTTGAATGCAGCAATGACTTCGTTTAGCGCCATTTTCAATTCATCTGCAGGAGCAACGAAATCTCGGGGATCCTTGCCATCTTCAACCCATTGCCTGATCAATCCAGGACGTTCTTGCGCCAATAAATCTTCAAATACATTGCGAAGTGCTTGTAATTGGAGGTAGGCTTTTTTGACATCGGGAGAATGCATCAACTCTTTGGCTGCAGCAACCAATTCCTCTTTGCTTAGGTTGGCGTACTGCATTTCCAATGAAATGTCTTCGTTGTTTTGTTCAATCAATTGTTCAGCCACGCTGAGCTGATCGGCATAGCTTTCTGCTACTTTTTCGATTTCGTTTGCCATTGAAAAAAGGGTAGAGTATGGGGTAGATTTAAAATTCTAATGAAGATTTAGCCAACAGCATCCACAAAGCGGCTTCTGCAGCTTCCGAACCTTTGTTGCCAAGTGAACCACCGGCTCGGTCAAAGGCTTGTTGTTCGGTATTGGTAGTAATGACACCAAAAATACAAGGCTTACTAAATTTTAGGGCCAATTGTCCCACACCATCGGTGACTGCGTTGCAGACATAATCGAAATGGGGGGTATCGCCTTTTATTACGCAACCCAATGTAATTACTGCATCACAGCCACTTTCAAACAACCATTGCGCGGCAGTTGGGATTTCAAATGCACCAGGAACTGCCAATTCTAGGATCTCCAGAGACTGCTGCGAATGAGTCACAATTAATGTGTCTAGGGCACCTTGTTGCAGTACGCTGGTGATGTGATGATTCCACGCAGCTGTAACAATACCAATTCTATAGTGGTTTTGATCGTAAGAAAAGGAGGGTTTAGGGGAAGAAGAAAGCGATGTAGCCACCGGGGGATCTTATTTGTTCAATTCACCCATCAAGCCTTTAAGGCGATAGATGTATTTCTCTGCCTCTTGACCTTCGCGAGTTGCGCTGTATTTGCTTTCCAAAGTTTCATAGCAACTCAATGCAGATGAATAGTCTTTGTTTAATTCGTAGTGCACAGCAGCCTTTTGGTAGTAGGTACTTGTGTATTCGTTTTCACCCAACTTGGCGGCTTTCTCATACAAATCAGCGGCCTTTGACATTTCTCCCAAACCGCTGTAGCAAGCGGCCTTGGCGGCGATGGTAGAAGGGCCTAAAATTGCGTCACCCCCGTTAAAGTTGTCCAAGTAATCCAAAGACTTCTTGTATTCACCCTTTTTTAAGTAGGCCAATCCCGCCATCAAACTAGCTTCTTTGCCCTTTGCAGTCATTCCATATTTGTTTGCAATTTCAACGGCAGACATGATTTTATTCGCCTTGTCGCCTTTCAATACCACATCCAATGAATCTGTTTTGAAATAATGCCACAACTTAGCAAATTTAACTTCTGCTTCTTTCTCTTGGCTAGGCATGTAAAACTGGAACCAGTAAATGGTGCCACCAATGATTGCAATGGCAGCGAATCCGATCATTTGAACACGCTTTTTGTTGCCTTCGTAGAAAGCGGCTATGCGAGATTGAATGGATGAAATACTTTCTTTGATGTTCATAATAAAATTTAGGAGGCGCGAATATAAGAAATTTCGTGATTAGTCTGTAATGTAAGGATAGTCGTTTTCAACGTAAACCTCAGTAAACAACTTAGAAGCATCGGGATAAGCAGAGTTTTCTGCGAATTCAACACTAGCGTTCACTTCAGCAATAATGGCATCTTCCATTGCGTCAAGTTCCTTTTCTGTTGCATACTTCTTTGCCAAAATAGTGGCTTTGGTCGTTTCCAAAGGATCTTTGGTTTTGTAATCTGCCACCTCTTCTTTGGTACGGTAACTGGCTGGATCGCTCATACTGTGACCGCGATAACGATAGGTCTTGATCTCAAGGAATACAGGGCCTTTTCCAGCTCTTGCATGTTCGCAGGCATTGTAAATGGCTTCGTGTACTGTTTCACACTTCATGCCATCAACTTGGAAACTAGGCATGTCGTATCCCAAACCAATTTTATATATATCCAACAAGTTTGTAGTGCGCTCAACACTCGTACCCATGGCATATTGGTTGTTTTCGCAGATAAAAACCGCTGGCAATTTCCATAACATCGCCATGTTATACGCCTCGTGCAAAGCACCTTGTCGTGCAGCACCATCGCCGAAGAAAGTCAAACTAACATTCCCCGTGTTGTTGTATTGTTCCGCAAAAGCCAAGCCCGCACCCATAGGGATTTGCGCACCCACAATGCCATGTCCACCCACAAAATTGTGTTCCTTTGAAAACATGTGCATTGAACCACCTTTACCGCCAGTACATCCGGTTTCTTTACCGAAAAGTTCTGCCATTACAGCATTTGCACTTACACCCATGGCCAAAGCATGACCGTGATCACGATAGGCAGTAATCACTTTGTCACCTGTTTTAATTGCCGTCATCATCCCTGCAGTGATGGCTTCTTGGCCTATATACAAGTGGCAAAAGCCTTTGATTTTTTGCTGTCCGTATAACTGAGCAGCCTTTTCTTCAAATCGACGTTGCAATAAAATGTTTTTGTACCAATTGAGATATTCTTTTTTGCCGAATTTCATTTGTCTTTGATAAAGTGTCGGCAAAAATAAAACGAAACCATTGAATCTGAATCATCCTTTGCGCAGTAAATGCGGAATTCGGGATTAAATCTTCTCTTCAATGTTCTTTACCTTGTCTTTGATTAAGCCTATTTCGCGCTGAATCATGCGGATTGCGGGACCAATATCATTGGTTTCCGTAGTGTTGGGCTCTTCGAATTTGGGATTGATATAATTCACAAATTTCCAAATCTCCAAGATGTCGTCAACTTTCACGGTATAGGGACTATACAAGGTGTTGGTACTACATAGCAAGAATGTACCGTCCTCTTCAATGCGATTGTAAAGTACTTTAAAAACAATCCCCTCGTCTTGGGTAATCACAACATACGGATGTCCGTTCCTTACCAAGTTCCAATCTTGCACGTATTCGCCCGTTACAAAGGCACCATCTGAAACGGGTGGCATACTGTCACCAGAGATAGGGAAGCTGCGGTACTTTCTGTTGGCCGACAAAAATGGCAAATTGAAGGCAGGTAGGGTCTTTATATAATCAGGATCTGCATAACCGGTGGCATAGCCCGCTTTGGCTTTCAAAGGTACCAACTCAATGTTCTCTTCATTATCCATATTCACTGTCGTCGCCAACACCCGCAATCGCGTTCCTGTCAAATCTAAATCAAACCCTTTTTCCAATTGAGACAGTTGTAACTCACTCAGCCTTCCCAAATCGGTGCGAAGTAGTTTGTCGATGTTGATTTGGAAGAACTCCGATAAACGAATTAAAATTTGAATGCCCGGCTCAGCCACCCCATTTTCGTAACTGTTGTAGGCCGAACGAGTGAGATTCAAGCTTTTGGCCACATCTTCTTGGCTTCTTTTGCGACGTTTGCGCAGGAGTTTGAGGTTTTCTTTGAGGAACATTGTTAAAAAAATTGACAATTTTGTGCTTGGTAAATGAACAACAGATTTTTCATATTGTCAAGTTTTTAGATGTTTTTTTGTCGTTTTTTTTAGCATGCACGAAATTGTCAATAAATTGGTGATTGTATATTGTGTTTAGAATTTGCGATTCATTCAGTTTGACATTACTTTGCCACTATGAACTTTTGGCTAATCAAATCAGAGCCTTTCAAGTACAGCTGGGAAAAATTCACCAAGGATCAACAGACGTTTTGGGACGGGGTGAGAAATTACCAAGCCAGAAACAATCTGATGGCCATGGAATTGGGCGATTTGTGTTTGTTTTATCATAGCAACGAAGGCAAAGAAGTGGTTGGTGTGGCTGAGGTCGCTAAAACCCATTACCAAGACCCAACTACGGAAGAAACCGCTTGGGTTGTGGTGGATGTGAAACCTGCTTACCAACTGAAACACCCCGTTTCCCTTCACACCATGAAATCGGATCCTCGATTATCCCAAATGGGCTTGATCAGACAACCTCGGTTATCGGTCATCGCCCTAACCAAAGATGAATTTGACACTGTAATATCGTTATCCAATGAGCCAACCTAAACTGCTCATCAATACCCATAAACTCAACCTCATCATTAAGAGGTTTGCGTTGCAATTGATAGAGATGCATGGCGATTTTTCCCAGTCTGCAATCATCGGACTCCAGCCACGAGGTGTTAATTTGGCCAAGAAATTGGCCGATTTTATCACCGAAATACAACCAGAAAACTCCCTCAAATACGGAGAATTAGACCATACATTTTTCCGAGATGACATTGGCAGGGGCGAGATTTTCATGCCCAAGAAATCCAACATCAATTTTTCAACCGAAAACCTCAATATTATTTTGGTGGATGATGTGCTGTATACAGGAAGAAGTGTGAGGGCCTCGATTGATGCGTTAATGAGTTTTGGCAGGCCCAAACAAGTGGAACTGATGGTTTTGGTTGATCGGCGTTTTCAGCGTGAATTGCCCATTTCTCCCAATTATGTAGGTGTGGTGGTGGACTCTCGAAGCACGGGTGAACACGTCAAGGTAGAATGGACCGATGAACAACAGCAAGTTTGGTTATTAAGCAAGAAAGAATGACAGCGAACGCACCCATAAAGCACTTACTTGGCATCAAAGGATTGAGTGAATCGCACATTCAAACCATTTTTGAAACTGCCGATAATTTCAAATCACTGCTCAACGGACCTGTTAAGAAAACTCCGGCACTGCGCGATATTACCATTGCCAATTTATTCTTTGAAAATTCAACGAGAACCCGCGTTTCGTTTGAATTGGCGGAGAAACGACTCGGTGCAGATGTTGTCAATTTTTCAAGTTCCTCATCCAGCGTAAAAAAAGGCGAAACCCTGATTGATACTGTCAACAATATCCTATCCATGAAAGTGGATATGGTGGTGATGAGACATCCAGCGCCTGGAGCATGTGTCTTTCTCTCTAAGCACATCGATGCACAAATTGTAAATGCAGGCGATGGTACCCACGAACACCCAACACAAGCGCTATTGGATGCCTATTCAATCCGCGAACAATACGGCGATGTAGCCGGTAAAAAAGTGGTTATTGTGGGCGATATATTGCACTCCCGAGTAGCGTTAAGCAATATCTATTGCTTACAGCTTTTGGGTGCTGAAGTTATGGTTTGCGGACCTGCTACGCTGATTCCAAAACACATTCAAGCGCTTGGTGTAAAAGTATCGCACAATCTTGACGAAGCCCTGAACTGGTGTGATGTGGCGAATATGCTCCGCATTCAATTGGAGCGACAAGACCAGCGGTATTTCCCTTCGCTCAAAGAATATTCTCGCTTGTATGGCTTAAACATGGATCGTTTGAAGCAGTTAGACAAAGAAATTTGTGTCATGCACCCAGGGCCCATTAATCGCGGAGTAGAAATTAGTAGTGAGGTTGCAGATAGTGATCAAAGCATTATCCTTCAACAGGTTGAGAATGGAGTGGCTGTAAGAATGGCGGTTCTCTTTTTATTGGGACAGCAAAGACTTTAACGAACAATGACAGTATTGAATTCGAATAACCCCATTTTGGTAGAAAACGTCAGGGGAGAGGTGGTTGAGAGTTTTCATCGGGGTTCCTTTTGTGTGGTGGATGAAAGAGGCGATGTCCTCTGGTCGGAAGGCGATATCCAACAGGTTTCCTTTCCCCGTTCAGCACTCAAATACTTTCAGCACATCCCTTTTTTACTGTCGGGTGGATTCGATGCATTGGGATTTACCGATAAAGAATTGGCCATCATGTGTGCATCCCACAATGGTGAGGAAATTCACGTAGATGCAGTTGATATCGTGCTTCATCGCATATCGCTAAATAGCGATTATTTGAAATGTGGCCCACAGCAACCCACCCTGAAAAAGGACTTCGTGGCTTTGGTGAAAGCCAATCAAGAACCGAGTTGTATGCACAACAATTGCAGCGGTAAACACGCAGGTTTTTTGGCATATTGCGTACATGAGCAGCTCAACCTCGCAGATTATTTGTCGCCCAATCACCCATTACATCAGCAAATCAAAAACATCACGGCGATGTTTTATGAGATGGATGAGGCCAACCTGGCGTTGGGTGTTGATGGTTGTTCAGCGCCTATATTTGGTATGCCGTTGATCAACCAAGCATTGGCCTATAAGAATTTAGTATCACCAATGCCATGGAAGGATTCAAAACTCACAGATGTGTGTAATCGCATTGTGCAAGCGGTGACAAAATACCCACGCTTGGTGGCCGGTTCAAAGCGATACTGTACGGATTTAATGGAGGTTACAGAAGGACGGATCGTAGGCAAAACTGGGGCAGACGGTGTTTACTGCTTGGCAATCCCACAAAAGAAATGGGGAATTGCCATTAAAATAGATGATGGAAAAATGGGGCCGCAATATCAAGTTGCCCAAGAAATATTAACCAAACTCAATTTAATAACGCCTGAAGAAGCGAAACAATTGGCATCGCATTGGCATTGTAAAAACACAAATTTCGCAGGCAATCATGTGGGTTATTCTGAGGCAGTAGCGCTGATTCCTCCTCAATATCTGTTATTGTAAACCGTATGCCTTTATTTCTCGTAGAAAGCAAAATTGCACCTATCAATGAGCGTATGACGCGTCTCATCCCCAAACAGCGCCAGTATGTGGATGAATTGTTTGAACGCGGCGTATTGCACATGTATGCGGTGAACGATATGGTAGACAAATGGTGGTGTACCATCGAAGCAGATTCTGAGTCGGATGTAATGTTGGTTTTGTCGGAAATGCCTATAATTGAATGGTTAAATCCTGTAGTTCATGGACTTATGTTCTATAACTCAGCCGATCAAATGATTCCCCCTATTTCATTAAACTAGTTATGAGAAAGAATTCAATTTGGAAAGCAGTGTTGATAGGGATCTTCGCTGCTGTTACTACTTTGCACGCACAATACAAGGTGTACCAGCCAGGCTCATTGCAAGAGACCTATGCCATTCTAAGCAATAAAGATGCAATAAATGGGTTTCGATATTATCCTCAAACGCCGGAATTGTTGAATACCATCACCAAATCAATGCGTTACACCAACGCAGGGGAACAAATAACGTTATTGCCTTCTTTGAGAACACGCAAAGCAGCAGATTACTTCTATTACAACCACCCAGAATATAATGGTAGAATTCGTGCTGGATTGGGTGCAAAAAATGGGATTCAACGATTGGGTAAGAACACGCTGTTAAAGACGCCAACTTGGTTTTACTCCTATTTGGATGATGCGGGGGCAATTCCATCGAATATATTGTCAAATCCCAAAACCCATGATAATTATTTGGTTGTAAATCCTATCGTTGATTTTGTTACTGGTCCGCCAGCATCGTTGGGTCGTCGGCAACTGAACAATGGCAGAGGTGCAGAGGTCTTCGGTAAAATTGGCGGTCGTGTGGCTTTTACCAGCCAAGTGTATGAAACACAAATTGTTCCGCAGCAGTATGTCCAAAATACCATGGATTCATTTGGTACAATTCCTGGGGCAGGGTTTTGGACGAAAAATACTTGGAATTACAGTGATTACCTCATGGCTCGCGGTTCTGTACACACCAATTTGGTCAATACGGCGAGAGACAACAGCCATATTCTCATGAGCTTTGGACATGATCAGCAATTTGTTGGTTACGGATATAGGAGCTTAATCTTGAGCAATTTTTCTCCCGGATCTGCTTATTTGCGTTTCAATTCCAAGATTGGTCCGTTTTCTTATCAAAATATTTTCAAAGAATTGACGATGGGTGATGGGCTTTTTTCAGGCAGTGAAATCAAGGAATCCAAATATTTAGCTGCTCACCGAGGTGCTCTTGAGTTGGGTGAATCAGGTGTGGAACTGGGTTTTAATGAGATGATTATCCACCACCGACCCAATGGGGGATTTGATTTGAACTATTTGAATCCAATCATATTTTATCGCTCTGTAGAAAGGGACTTAGGATCCGGCGATAACGCGTTGTTGGCATTTGATGCACGATGGAAACGCAAGAACTTCACATACTACTTTCAATTGCTTGTGGATGAGTTTAATGCCCGGAAAATCTATGAAGGCAAAGATTGGAGCAACAAACAAGGATATCAATTGGGTTTTTATTATCAACCAAATCTTCCAGAATATGGCGACTTGTTGGTCCAAGTAGAATTTAACTCTGTACGGCCTTATACGTATTCCCATTGGGATCAGTATACCAATTACGACAATTTTAATCAGCCTTTGGCCCATCCTTTGGGTAGTAATTTTCGAGAGGGTCTTGTTCGCGTGGTACTTAAGCCAAGAATGATTGCCGGATTAACATTGATTCATACCACGATGTTCGCTGAAAAAGGATTTGATCCTTACATGAATGGGCCAAATTATGGTGGCAATATTCATAGAAGTTACAAGACGCGTGTTAGTGACGACAATGTATACATGCAGCAAGGTGAATTTGGGAGAATACTCAATACAAAGACCCAAATACTCTTCGAGTTGATGCCAAACATGTGGCTTACGTTGAATGCGCAATACAGAACTCAGTCTGGTTTTAGAAAAAGTGCCGAAAGCTATTTTTCAATTGGTTGGAAGTGGAATTGGTACGAAGAAACCCAACTTTTTTAACGCAGATTACTCAATCCAGCTGAAAATCTTGCTCCAGCGGATTCCCTTAACCTTGTATTCCATGTTTCCACTGGTGGTCAATGGTTGGTTGGTTTCAGGGTCGATGGCCATCACCTTTTTTAAACTAAAGAAAGTGAATAGAGGCTTTCCAACGATGTGGTCTTCAGGTACATATCCCCAGAATCTAGAATCCAAGCTGTTATATCGGTTATCGCCGATCATCCAATAATAGCCCATTTTGAATGTATAGGTTTTTACTTCACTCGAACCGCCATTGGCATAAAATTTACCGCCACGCTGCACGATATTGCCTTTCTCATATTTGTTGATCGCTAACTTTAGAAAGTCCCAATTCTGTGCAGTTAATACAATGGTCTCACCACGTTTCGGTAGCGTAACTTCCCCGTAATTGTTGATATTCCATTTGGCATGTGGGAAATCATAGAGCGAAGTATCGGCATGATTGTCTAGTAACTGACCGCTAAATCTCACATTCCCTGGGAACATGACTCTCTGATAACCCTCGTCAATCGAGTCCAAAAAGATGCTCATTACCTCTGGATGGTTCTTGATTTTTTCGAAATTCTCTGGCCAAGTGAACAAGTGATAAGGGATGATGTATTTTCCCGTTTTCTGGGCTGCGTCCTGAATTTGTTTGGCATTGGGAGGAAAGTTGAAATCGCCCAAGTCATTTTGTTCCAAGAAATCCTCTGTGATAGGCGTTTTTAACAAGGCCAAATATCTTTTTTGCTGTTTTCCAACCCTTGGCAAAGGCTTTCCGTTGATGTAGATCTGTCCGCCCTGCAACTTGATTCTATCGCCCGGAATTCCCACACAACGCTTTACATAGTTGTCTTTTTTATCGGCTGGTAAACGCAATTGAACTCCATCAGCCGTTTGTTCGTAATCCGAAAGACCGTCTGCATCGGCGTCATCATCTGTTGGCCAGTTAAAGACGATAATATCATTGTTTTTGATGGTGTACCATCCGGGTAAGCGCATGTACGGTAATTCCACAAGGTCGGTGTAGGCCTTAAAGCCCATGATTTGTTTCGGCGCCAAAACAGGCACTGTAATGGGCGTCATGGGAATACGCATGCCAATCTTGGCTCTGCTTACCACCAAATAATCACCCACCATCAAGTTCGACTCCATTGAAGGGGTTGGAATTTGATATAAATCGAAATACAAAGCACGCATTCCTCCAGCTACGTAAGCCGCAAAAAGAATCGCATCGCCCCATTCACGCATCCCGTCGTGTTTTGGCACATTGGCTTCTTTCCATGTTCTGTTTCCTGCGGGACCGTAAAATTTCATTGGCTTGAAGGCCAAAATGGGGAAGTAGATAAAGCTGAAAACCGTTCCGAACAGTTGTTCCCAATATCCATTCCTACCAAATGAGCGTAAAATATCCAATGTGATGTTGAAGCTGAATAAAATATTTACGCCAGGAATGACCATGCCCAACATATACCATTTGGGGCGATCAACGATCTTTATCCAATACCACCAACTCAAAATGGGAATCCAAGCCATTACAGGAGATTGTCCGGCGGCCTTGAACATTTTGGACAAGCCCACACGGGTTAGAACAAAGCAAATCACCCAAAGGATGAGGAATAAATCGGAATTAAAACTCTGCATGGCTTATTTCAGTTTTCAAAGTTAAGCAAGTCGCGCATACCAAACACGCCCGTTTTACCTACAATCCACTCTGCCGCAACAACGGCTCCGGTAGCAAAGCCCAATCTGCTTTTGGCTTCGTGTTCCAGTGTAATGATATCGACCTCACTTTCAAATTGAAGGCTATGTGTTCCGGGAACGCCTTCGATGCGAAGGGCTTTAATCGGTAGCATCGATTGGTTCTCGAATTCATCACTCGGTTTGTCGTTGATGAGATCCCAGTTTTTCAGGATGTTTGATGCCGATATTACAGTTTCTGCCAATGTGATGGCCGTTCCGCTCGGGGCATCCTTTTTCTCTGTGTGATGAATTTCTTCGATGCTCAACTTATAGGGTTGGTTGGTCATCAATTGGGTGAGTCGTTTACTCATTTCAAAAAACAAATTCACGCCCAAGCTGAAATTGGTCGCTGTAAAAATGGCACTGTTGTGATGATTGCAATGCGCTTTGATATCATCATAATGTGAATACCAGCCCGTTGTGCCAGTGATTACGGGGATTTGATTTTCAATACACAGTTTCAAATGATCAACCGCCAACTCAGGACTACTAAATTCAATGGCAACATCTGCTTGTACACAGCTTTCGGCTGTAAATGGATGTTGTGAGTTGTATTTCGCAGCAATTTCGTGGCCGCGTTCAATGGCCAATCTTTCAATGATTTGACCCATTTTCCCATAGCCGATCAACAGTATTTTCACAGTACAAACCTAATGGATTTTCTCGCTCAACGGGAGTATTTACTGCGATAAATGTGCGTATTACAACGAAAAAAATGCAATTTTGTATCAGTATGAGAAAGAAATGGATCTGGGTTTTGTTGGCTATTTGTGTGCTTACCTTGGGTTTGAAGCTGTGGCTCCTCCCAAATTGGTATTCTACGAACAACAAAAATGTTGCACTGACCTATGATGCACCCATTTCTGATGCTGCGTTCGATGCGATGGTGAAAGAAAAAATTGGATTGTCAACACCATTGTCCTTGGCGAAAATTGCAAGGTTTAAGGGACTAAAATTGGGCGTAGCAGGCACCTCAACAGTGGTCATCCAACCCAAAACAAGTGTTTGGAGTTTGATAAAACTCTTAGTTCGTTATCAGCGTGAGCAAAAACTTGTTACAATCCTAAGCCATTGGGATTACAATCAATTTCAAAAACAATTGTCCAATCAATTTGATTGGTCACCCGTTCAACTGGGCGAGGAAATCATGGATCCCACGAATCACAAACGTTGGAACGAACAAACTTGGCTTAAATATAAAGGTGTGGATCCATACAATTGGCAGGCCATCGCCATCCCCAATTCATATATGTTTAAAAGGACGGCCACACCCATACAAGTATTGGATCGATTGGTGAATGAGGCCCATGACTTTTGGACAAAAGAGCGGATGTTGGCGGCAAAGAAATTCAATTTGAGTCCGGTTGAAGTGGTGACGCTCGCGTCCATCGTAACCAAAGAGAGCAATCACGTTCCTGAATATGGAAAAATTGCATCAACTTACAAAAATCGCTTGAAAATTGGCATGCTCCTTCAAGCCGATCCCACGGTTGTCTTTGCGAGGGGCAGATCGGGTAGGGTACTGAATCGGGATACCAAAATCGAATCGCCTTACAATACCTATTTGAACAAAGGGCTGCCCATTGGCGCGTTGTGTATTCCCAGCGTAAATGCCATTGATTCGTGCTTGTTTGGTGCTGAATATCCGTATTTGTATTTCTGTGCCAAATCAGACTTGACGCCGCAGCACGATTTTGCAGAGAGTCTATCTCAACACAATGAAAACGCCCGGCGATATCACCAGGCGTTGAATGAATTTCAAAGAAAAAACAAACGCTAGATTAGTTCTTGACAAAGGTCAAATGAACCACCTGTCCTTGGGTGTTTTCTGCAACGATAAAATATTGTCCGTTCAATAAACCTTTGATGTCCAAAGTTTGTGTCGCAGAATCCACGGTCATCGCTACTTTTCCATCAACTGAAATCACCTTCACGTTTTTCAGGGCTTCCGATATATTTACATTATCATTGCTGGGGTTGGGGTATAGGTTGATGGCTACATTGCTGCTATTCATAACTGAAGAAACCGGTGCGGTTAAGGTTAAAGAATTCTTGATTACTTGGTCGCCGCTGTTGTTGTTGTTTGAATTCGACACCACACCTGAAGCATGAATAGTGATGTCACCTGCAGCAGTTGCGGGTGCTGTCCAATCAAAATACCAAACGCCCAGTCCTGGGGTGTTGTGGCCAACGATCGTGCGCGTGCCAGAAGTGTAAGAAGTGGCGCCGGTGCCAACGTTACTTACTGTTCCTATTGCTTTATTCGCAGCATCCAAAACGGTAGCTTGGAAACCTTTGCGCAATGAAGTTCCACCCATCTTGATGCCAATGGTATATTTCTTACCGGCTTCATAGCTCGTTACGGTTTTTGTACTCGCAACATCCACCGCTGTGAGAACCAAATCGCCACCCAAGTTGGCGGTTCCACCATGACAACCGGAGCAATTACCGGATGATCCTGGTGCGCCTGTGCGATCTCCGCCAGGCCCGCTGGCATTCGATAAAATAGCCATGCTAACGACTGTCAAGCCCATAGCAAATAGTCCAAATTGAAAGTATTTTTTACCCATCGTTCGTTTTCAACAAAATTACTCAACTATTGGTTTAAAAAAAGTCAATTTTTCCTATCGAAAAGAACAAAAGCCTCATTCGCTTGTATTAGATTTGCAAAAGAGATGAATACGCCAAACGATTACTTACCCATACTGATACAAATTGGTGTTGCAGTGGGTTTTGTGGTATTGACGTTGGGGATTTCCCACCTTTTGGGACCCAATCGGAAAACTGCCAAAAGAGAAGACAACTTTGAGTGTGGAATTGAGAACCAAGGCAATGCAAGATTCCCTGTTTCTGTAAAGTACTTTCTATCAGCTATTTTGTTTGTTTTGTTCGATGTAGAGGTGATTTTCTTTTATCCCTATGCCGTTAATTTTAAAGAAATGGGATGGGAAGGCTTTGGCGCAGTAGTGGCCTTTGTAGGCTTCTTCTTGTTGGGCTTTATTTATGTTTGGAAACGCGGTGCCCTTGAGTGGGAAAAATAAGATAAATCATGGTAAAAACTGTTGATGCACCTGATGGTATTGAAGGACAAGGTTTCTTCGCTACCTCATTGGATAAAGTGATTGGTATTGCAAGGTCTAATTCCATTTGGCCACTTCCATTTGCAACGTCGTGTTGTGGAATTGAGTTCATGGCAACCATGGGCGCCAATTATGATTTGGCACGATTTGGCTCCGAGCGATTGGCCTTTACGCCCCGACAAACAGATTTGTTGATGGTGATGGGTACCATTTCGAAAAAGATGGCTCCAGTTCTCAAGCAAGTCTATGACCAAATGGCTGAACCCAAATGGGTATTGTCGGTGGGTGCCTGTGCCTGTTCAGGTGGGATTTTTGATACTTACAGCGTTTTGCAAGGTATCGATAAAGTTATTCCCGTTGATGTTTACGTGCCTGGCTGTCCTCCAAGGCCAGAACAAATCATTGAAGGATTGATGAAGATTCAAGAGTTGGCCAAAAACGAAAGTTTGCGTCGCCGCGACAGTGATGAATACAAAACCATGTTGGAAAGCTACAACATTTACTCAGCCGAAAAATAAAGATGGACAACCAACAACTTCTTGCACATATTGCTGCTTTGACTGGTTCGGAGCCCAATGCCGTTGAAGATACTTATGGTATGTTGAATGTGCATTTGGAGACTTCTTCGCTGTTGAGAGTGGTGGAAGGACTAAAAACCAAGCATCAATTTATTTACTTGACCGACATCTGTGCTTCGCATTATCCTGATCGCGTGGGTGCGGAATTTGAAGTAATTTATCACCTACACAATTTGGTAGCCAATCAGCGTGTTCGGTTGAAAGTGGCTTTGCCGGAGGCTCAATTATCACTCCCAACCTTGACCGGTTTATACGCAGGTGCCAACTGGATGGAAAGAGAGACTTTTGATTTTTATGGTGTGATTTTCGAAGGACACCCCGATCTACGCCGAATTTTAAATATGGACGATATGGATTACCATCCCTTGCGCAAGCAATATGCCTTGGAAGATGAAACCCGTACCGATAAAAACGATACATTCTTTGGAAGATGAGCGAATTAACGATTAAAAATACCGGACAAATGATCTCTACAGAGACCATTGATGGTGATATCGCTACCCTAAATTTGGGTCCTACGCATCCCGCAACCCATGGGATCTTTCAAAATATTTTGAAAGTAGATGGTGAACGCATTTTGAGTGCTGAACCTACCATTGGATACATTCACAGGGCTTTTGAGAAATTGGCAGAACGCCGACCCTACAACCAGATCACACCCATTACTGACCGTTTGAATTATTGTTCATCGCCCATCAATAACATTGGTTGGCATTTGACTGTAGAAAAATTGGCAGGTATCGAGGTTCCCAAGCGCGTGGATTACATGCGTGTGATCGTGATGGAGCTGGCGCGAATTGCCGATCATTTGGTCTGTAATTCAGTCATTGGGGTAGATACAGGTGCTTTAACAGGGTTTACCTACATGTTCCAAGAGCGTGAAAAAATCTATGAATTATACGAAGAGATTTGCGGTGCCCGTCTCACAACCAACCTCGGAAGAATAGGCGGTTTTGAGCGTGACTTTAGTCCTACATTTCACACCAAATTGAATAAGTTTTTGGCTGAGTTTCCAGATAATTTCGAGGAATTTGATCGCTTACTCACGAGAAACAGGATTTTTATGGACCGTGTAATTGGAGCGGGTCCTATCACCGCTGAGCGTGCGTTAGAATACAGCTTCTCTGGTCCAAATTTGAGAGCAGCAGGTGTGGACTATGATGTGAGAGTCATGAATCCTTACTGCAGTTACCAAGATTTCGATTTTGATATCCCAGTTGGAAAAGACGGTGATACCTATGATCGATTTGTGGTTCGCCAAGAAGAGATTCGTCAGAGTTTGCGCATCATCCGTCAAGCACTGGATAAAATGCCGGCTGGGGATTTTCATGCCAATGTGCCTGAATTTTATTTGCCGCCCAAAGAGGAAGTGTACCGCAGCATGGAATCATTGATTTATCACTTTAAAATTGTCATGGGCGAAACTGCCATACCTGCCGGAGAAGTATATTATTCAGTAGAAGGTGGAAACGGTGAATTGGGTTACTATTTGGTGAGCGATGGTGGTAGAACACCTTATCGTTTGCACTTTAGACGTCCATGTTTCATTTATTATCAGGCATATCCCGAAATGATCATCGACTCTGTTTTGAGTGATGCGATTTTGACAATGAGTAGCATGAATGTTATTGCCGGAGAGTTAGACGCTTAATAGATATTTGTTGTGAGTCAAGAAAATATACAATTCCCAGAGCCCCTATTACAGGAAGTTGCGAGAGAGATAGCCAAATTCCCAGAGGGTAAACAAAAAAGTGCTTTGCTCAGCGTATTGCACATTGCCCAAGCCCATTTTGGTTATTTGAGCGAACCTGTAATGGATTATGTAGCTCGTTTGTTGCACATTCTGCCCATTGAAGTTTACGAGGTTGCTACTTTTTATTCAATGTACGATACCAAACCCGTAGGCAAGGTGAAATTGGAGGTTTGTAGAACTGGACCATGTATGATTGAGGGTGCTGAGAACATCGTTTCATATATCGAAAACAAATTGGGTATTAAAGATGGTGAAACCACCGCAGATGGCATTTTCACACTGAAAACTGTAGAATGTTTGGGTGCTTGCGGATACGCACCGATGCTCCAAGCAGGAGAAAAATTCCACGAACACCTCACCGAGGCCAAAGTGGATGAATTAATCGAACAATATCGTAAGAATCCAACCGCCAATTACTTGGGATTATAAAATCATGGATCGTAAATTACTATTAGAACACATAGGGGTTGAAGGGATTCATACCCATGATGTATATCGCAAAAATGGCGGATACAACGCGGTTGAAAAGGCCCTCAAAAGCATGTCGCCAGATGATATCGTTGAAGAAGTAAAAAAGTCTGGACTTCGCGGTCGCGGTGGTGCCGGTTTCCCTACAGGTATGAAATGGAGTTTTATCGCCAAGCCTGAAGGGGTTCCCCGTCATTTTTTATGCAATGCCGATGAAAGTGAGCCCGGAACATTCAAGGATCGCTATTTAATGGAGAAAATTCCTCATTTGTTGATTGAGGGAATGATTCTTTCATCCTACGCCTTGGGTTGTAACCAATCGTACATTTACATCCGTGGTGAGTATATGTATGTATTGCAAATACTTGAGAGAGCCATCGCTGAAGCCTATGCCAACGGATGGTTGGGTAAAAACATCAAAGGCAGTGGGTTTGACTTGGATTTGGCTGTTAGCACGGGTGCTGGCGCCTATATCTGTGGTGAAGAAACCGCTTTGATTGAGAGTTTGGAAGGCAAGCGCGGAAATCCACGCATCAAGCCACCGTTCCCTGCGGTGAAAGGACTTTGGGATCGCCCAACAGTAGTAAACAATGTTGAAACCATTGCCGCAGTTGTTCCTATTGTGAACGAAGGAGGCGATGCATACGCTCAAATTGGTATTGGTCGCAGTACTGGTACCAAATTGATCAGCGCATCTGGGAATGTCAATAAACCCGGTGTATACGAAATTACCATGGGCATCACGGTAGAGGAATTCATTTACAGTGACAAATACCTCGGCGGAATGAAAAATGGTAAGAAACTCAAAGCCTGTGTGCCTGGAGGTTCTTCTGTACCGATTTTGCCGCATTATTTGGTGTGCAAAACAGCGGCTGGTGAAGATCGCCTCATGACTTATGAAAGTCTTGCCGATGGTGGATTTGCTACAGGTAGTATGCTCGGATCTGGTGGTTTTATCGTTTACGATGAAGACCAGTGTATCGTTCGCAATACTTGGAATTTTAGTCGCTTCTATCATCACGAAAGCTGCGGTCAGTGCAGCCCTTGCAGAGAGGGAACCGGTTGGATGGAAAAAGTTTTACATCGCTTAGAATATGGACATGGGAAAATGGAGGACATCGATCTGCTTTGGGATATCCAGCGAAAGATTGAAGGCAATACCATTTGTCCTTTGGGCGATGCAGCCGCGTGGCCCGTTGCAGCCGCTATTCGTCACTTCCGTGAAGAGTTTGAGTGGCATGTAAAGGAGCCCAAACTTTGTATGACCAAGAATTATGGCTTGGTAACAGAAAAATTATTTGAGACAGTTAACGCATAAGTATGTCAGAAACAAATCCAAAATTCACAGTAACCATTGACGGACAATCTGTTCAAGTGGATCCTGGAACCACCATTTTGAATGCAGCACGCATGATTGGTGGCGATGTGGTTCCACCCGCAATGTGTTACTATAGCAGTTTGAAAGGCAGCGGCGGAAAATGTCGTACCTGTTTGGTTGAAGTAAGCAAAGGTTCTGAAAAAGATCCTCGCCCAATGCCCAAATTGGTGGCCAGCTGTTCCACACCCATCATGGATGGTATGGAAGTTAAAAACAAATCCAGCGAAAAGGTAAATGAAGCCCGCGCCGGTGTTGTTGAAATGCTCCTCATTAATCACCCCTTGGATTGCCCAGTGTGCGATCAAGCAGGGGAGTGTCACCTCCAAGATTTGGCCTACGAACATGGCAAAAGCAATACCCGGTACGAATTCGAACGTCGTACTTTTGACAAAGTAGATATCGGAGAGTATATCAAATTACACATGACCCGATGCATTTTATGCTATCGTTGCGTGTATACAGCAAACCAACTGACAGAGCAGCGTGAGCATGGTGTGTTGAAGCGTGGCGATGCTGCAGAAATTGGGACTTTCATCGAAAAGAATCTGAAAAATGATTTCATTGGTAACGTGATCGATGTTTGTCCTGTTGGCGCACTCACCGATAAAACCTTCCGTTTCCGTTCAAGGGTATGGTATACCAAGCCCATGGACGCCAATCGTGATTGTAAATGTTGCTCAGGAAAAGCGGTCGTTTGGATGATTGGTGATGAAATTGCCCGTGTTACTGCGCGTAAAGACCAGTATGGCGAAGTGAAAGAGTTTATCTGCAACGAATGTCGATTCGATAAAAAAGAGAAGTCTGATTGGAACATTGAAGGCCCCCGCCAAATCGATCGTTCTTCGGTTATTTCTGCCAACCATTATGAGGTAGATGCTCCCGAACACACCCCACTGTTAAACAAGGCCTAATCAATCATGGATAGTGCATTATTTTTAGAGAAATTGATCCTTATTGTGGTAATCCTCGCGGTTACCTTGGTGATGGCGCTGTATTTTACATTTGGAGAGCGCAAGATTGCCGCCTTTTTCCAGGATCGATTGGGCCCTAACCGTGTGGGTCCTTTTGGTTTGTTACAGCCCTTTGCCGATGGCGGTAAATTGTTGTTTAAGGAAGAGATTATCCCAAAAAACGCTGAGAAATGGCTCTTTATATTGGGTCCGGGAATCGCCATGATCGTTGCAACCATTACTAGCGCAGTGATTCCATGGGGTACTAGTTTGCCGATTTTTGGCAGAACAGTCCAGTTACAGGTAGCCGATGTGAATATTGGTATACTTTACATCATGGGTATCGTGAGCATTGGTGTTTATGGAATCATGATTGGTGGTTGGGCTTCAAATAACAAGTATTCATTGTATGGTGCCATCCGTGCGAGTGCGCAGATGATAAGTTATGAACTCAGCATGGGTTTGGCTTTGATTGCAGTAGTGATGATGAGCGGAACTTTGAGTTTGCGTGAAATGGTTGAACAGCAAGCAGGTTTAAACTGGAATGTTTGGTACCAACCTTTGGGATTTTTATTATTCCTAACCTGCGCGTTGGCTGAGTGTAACCGTGCGCCGTTTGATTTGGCGGAATGTGAAACGGAATTAATTGGCGGATACCATGTAGAATACTCATCCATGAAGTTGGGTTTCTATTTGTTCTCTGAATACATCAACATGTTCATTTCAAGCGCAGTGATCGCTTGTGTATACTTTGGTGGATACAACTTTCCAGGAATGCACTTGATTTCTGATCCGATGATACTGGGCTTAACCCAAGTGGCGGTTATGTTTGCCAAAATCTTCTTCTTCGTGTTCTTGTTCATGTGGATCCGTTGGACATTGCCTCGTTTTCGGTACGATCAATTGATGCGTTTGGGATGGAAAGCGATGATTCCATTGGCATTGCTGAATATGTTGGCCACTGGCGCTATCTCATTGTATAACGCACAGGGATTTTAAACCACAAAAAAATCAGATTTTACAGAAGAGGGAAGCGATTCCCTCTTTTTTTATGCGGGTAGAAAATGCTCAATAACGCGCTCCATTTTGATACCCCGACTTCCTTTGACGAAAGCAAAGCTGGTTTCAATGGGGTGGGTGTCGAGCCATGCCAATAAAGCGTCCATCGTTTCAAAGCGATACGGGTGTTGCGGACAGGCTTCACAGAATTCTGGTCCTACCAAATAGGTCGTTTCTTCAATACCCAGTGAACAGCACAAGTCAAATATCTGTTTGTGTTCGGACTGTGAATGATCTCCAAGCTCGAGCATATCGCCCAGAAAAAAGGACTTTCGTCCATCAATGGTAGCAAAACTCTCAATGGCCACCGACATGGAACTTGGGTTGGCATTGTAAGCATCCAAAAACACTTGAGTATGACCAAAGGTCCGCCATTCACTGCGGTTATTCGATGGTTTGTATGTACAAGCTCGTTCCATTGCTTCGGCAGGGTTCATGCCCAATAGATGAGCAATGGCTGCTCCAAACAATAGATTGTAAGCATTGTATTTTCCGCTAAGGGGCGATGTAAAAGCACCCATATTTTCACCGTTAAAATAGAAACTGAAGCCCAATTCAGGCATTTCATGTTGTACTTCAGCGTAGTAGTTGGCTTGTGGGTTCGACAATGAAATTGTTGACTGCTGGGTTAAACGCTTCGACATCGATTGCAGCCAAGCATCGTCTATATTAACAATGCCATGTCCTGCGTGTTTGATCACACTCGCAAAAACTTCACTTTCTTCTTTCGCGATGGCCTCAATGCTACCAAAACCCTCCAAATGTTCTTTGCCAATATTGGTGATCACGCCAAATTCAGTGTTGATTAGTTCGCACAGGACCGACATTTCCCCGGGGTGGTTTGTTCCCATTTCGATGACGGCAAATTGGTGATGTGGGCGCAAGCTCAGCAGCGTTAGAGGCACGCCAATGTGATTGTTCCAATTTCCCGGTGTTGCCAGGGTTTCACCAAGGCCATCAAGTATGGTTCGCGTAACTTCCTTGGTTGTTGTTTTGCCATTACTACCGCCCACCATTATTTTTCTACATGGCATCGCGTTGGCATGGACTTTTGCGAGTTGCTGAAGGGCGACGGTGGTGTCTTGAACCCAAATAAAACGTGTATCTAATCGATATTCCTCCCAATCAACAACCACGACTCTAGCACCTTGTGCAACGGCATTTTCAGCGAATGAATTTCCATCGAATTTCTCACCGCGAATGCAAAAGAAAACATCCCCAGACTTCAATGCCCTGGAGTCGGTGCAAATATGGTATTGAGAAGCAACAAAATGCTCGTATATCGCATCTATCACATCGAAATTCATCATGGTTCAAACCTAATTGAAATTTGTGAAATCCATAAAACAAGAAATCCCCAAAAAGGAAAATGTCTAAAACTGTTCGTATATTCACGCAAATGCTCAAGAAAATCGCGCTAATTATTTTACTATGTTTAGGCAGCCACGCGGGTTGGGCTCAATTTCATTATCGTTTGAACACCACGGGTGTACGCGTATTTGACGGTAATTTTGAAATTGAGAGTCCATTTTGGGGAGGGTTTAATTCTCCTCAGTTTCAACCCTTCGACCTCAATGGCGATAAATCTATGGACGTCATCGTCTTCGATCGCTATGATTCCAAAATCTTGCCATTTGTGCGATTAAACAACAGCGATGTATTTCAATACGCCCCAGAGTATACGGCTCGTTTGCCCAAAGGATTGTATTACTACAAAACCGCTGATTTAAACGCGGATGGGGAAATGGATATTTTTACCCTTTCAGAAAGTAGCAACTTGTTGATCTATATCAACCGAACCACACCCGGATCGAGCAATTTGAAGTTTCAAGATTTGGGTCCTTGGTATTATCGCAACCAATACGATTCTACACAGCCCATCCAGTACAACCCCCTGAGTTTTTCAAAGTTTGATATGCCCGAGATCTCGGATATTGACGGCGATGGCGACTTAGATATTCTTTCATATGACCAGGGTAATTATACCTATCGTTTGTTCAAGGATGTTCGAATAGAAAAAGGCTGGAATAGAGACACTTTTGAGTTCCAAATTATGGATATCTGTTTTGGGTATTTTAATGAAGGATTCGACAATTCCATCGCGTTGGGAGAATGTCCTTACAAAGACAAATTAAAACCCCGACATACAGGCGGAGCATCTTGTTTTATGTATGATTCCGATGCGGATGGCGACAAAGAATTGGTGATATCTAACATTGGGTTTCCGCGATTTACCTACCTAAAAAATGGCAAAGCGCAGTCCAAATCCTATTACGACACAATGGTTGCGGTTGATACGATTTTCCCCCAGAACACAGTAGCAGCCAATCAAATGGTATTTCCAGCGGGCTACTATTTGGATATTTCGGGCGATGGGGTTCAAGATTTGATCATCGCGCCCAATAATTTTACCGATGTCAAAGAAACCCAGCAGATTTGGTACTACAAGAACAAAGGTCAGTTCAATAAGCCCACCTTTGATTTGGTAAAGACCAATTTCCTGTCCGAAAAAACACTGGATTTGGGTGCAAGAAGCGCTCCTGTTTTTGTGGATGTGGATGCAGATGGCGATCAAGATTTGTTGGTTGCCTCGAATGGTGATTACTCTCTAACCAATGGTTTGGCCGATCCTTTGTATTTTTTCAAAAATACTGGAACCAAAAATGCGCCGAAATATGAGTTGGTTGATAAGGACTACATGAAGTTTTCCCAGTACAAATTCCGTCATGCGATTCCGAACGTAGGAGATGTAGACGGCGATGGGGATTTGGATTTGTTGGTGGGTACATTGAAAGGGAAGATCGCATATTTTTCAAATACGGCGGGAGCTGGCAAACCAGTTTCTTGGTCTCTTATCGACTCCAATTTATTGGGCAAAAATCCCAATTTTGATGAATCTAACGCATCGCCCTGTTTGTATGATCACAACAAAGATGGCAAAATGGATCTTTTGGTGGGTTATTATAACGGTCGAGTATCATTGTTTGAATGTGCTTCATTGAGTCCATTGACGTATATCGAAAAGACAAAGAACGCGTGGGGTGCTCGCGGTAATGAATGGCGCAGCGATGTATCGCCTCAGGAATGGAAAGCCTTTGGATATGCATCACCCCGGATTTACGATATTAACGGCGATGGAAAAATGGAAATGATCGTGGGTACTGCCTATGGATACAGTCGTTTGTATAACATTGATGGACATCCGTATTCTGATTCCTTGTTCGCAGACACCACTTGGTTTTACGAGAAAAAGTTTGCCGATTCGGCTTTGCCATCAATGGGGTCAAGGATCATTCCTGCGTTTGCTGAACTCACAGGCGATACACTGATGGAGGCCATTTTTGGTTTAGGCAGGGGTGGATTGCAATGGGCGAGTTCGTTGAACGCCATAAAGCCTATCATCGGCACAAAGAATCTTGAAACGCTGAATATGGCATTGTTTCCAAACCCCAGTAATAACATGGTGACCGTTCAGCGTGCAGAATCTGCCCACGGAGAATTGGAATTATCCATCTTTAACTTGCAACAAGATTTGGTCTACAAAACACATTTACAGACAAACGAAAGGGGTGTGGGGATACCGATAGAATCATGGTCTCCCGGCATTTATTGGGTAAATATCACCAATGAAGAGGGGAAAACAGCCAATTTGAAGTTGGTTAAATTGCCTTAAAACCTCCTTCACCAATGGTATAGGTGTGGGTGCAATAATTCATCCATTCATCTTCGCGGTTCGAAGCAATGATGAGTGATCGATTGCCTAAGTACTTATCGATTAGGGTTTTGAACACTTCAGCACCCGCTTTATCCAAGTTTGTCAACGGCTCATCCAATATGACCAATGGATGATTCCCCAACATCGCAGCACACAGTTTTACCCGCTGCTTCATACCAGAGGAAAATGTCAAAATCTGTTTGGTTTTGGTAGCCTTCGGAAATCCACACAAATCCATCAGCATGGGTAAAGTAATGCTAGACTGGAATCCTTTGATCTGATGGTGAAAGTCAAACCACTCAGCCAATGTGAATTCTTCCGGCAATTCCATTCCTGGTGATGCCAAAGCTACATTTTGATGCCACTTCGATTGTGGGATTGATTTGTTCTGTTCTAACCATTGAATGGTTCCTTCAGTAGGGTCCGTTTGCCCGACTAACATCAATGTGAATGTGGATTTTCCAGCGCCGTTTGGACCCAATATGGCCAATTTTAATGGGGTTGAATCTTCTCCAGAAATGTTCAGCGTAAGGTTAATTCCTTGAAACAACCACGAACGGTGGTAGTTTTTGCCGCAGTTTTCCAGGATTATATTCATCGTTATTTAGCGATGTATCCCTTCATGATGCCCCGATCGGATTCCTTAATAAATTGCAAAATTTCATCTCTTTCTGTGGTAGGAGAGAATTCTGTTTCAACAATTTTGATGGCTTTGGCGGTATTGAATCCCTTTACAAACAAGGTGCGATAGATGTCTTGTATTTCGGCTATTTTCTCAGTTGAAAAGTCTCTGCGACGCAATCCCACGCTGTTAACACCTTCGTAACTCAATGGCTCACGAGCCGCTTTGGTGTAGGGAGGCACATCTTTTCTTACCAAGGATCCACCGCTAATCATCGCATGACGACCAATCTTCACAAATTGATGTACAAGTGCTGCACCACCCAAAATAGCCCATTCACCAATGGTAACATGTCCCGCAACTTGAACACTATTCGCCAAGATGCAATAGTCCTCAACAACAACGTCGTGTGCCAAGTGAACATAAGCCATAAGCAATACATTGTTGCCAACTTTCGTTTCACCCGAGGCTTTTGTGCCTTTATTGATGGTCACATATTCCCTGATTGTGGTATTATTGCCAATTACAGTCAGTGTTTCCTCTCCATCAAATTTCAAATCCTGCGGGATTGCACCGATGGACGCTCCCGGGAAAATTCTACAACTTTTTCCGATTCGGGTTCCTTTGAAGATTGTAGCACCAGACATGACGTGAGTGCCTTCGCCTATCTCTACATCCGCATGAATGGTCACAAAAGGGTCAATAATGACGTGGTCTGAAATTTTGGCGGATGGATGAACGTAGGCTAAAGGTTGTATCATTGGTCTTTATCTTTTGTTTTTAAAATACAAAAAGTACGAATTACGATATTTTTACGATTTGGGCCATCAATTCTGCTTCACAAACCAATTTTTCACCAACCCAAGCACGGCCTTTCATGATACACAAACCACGACGAACGGGTTCCATAAGTTCCAATTTCATTATCAAGGTATCGCCTGGAACTACCTTGTCCTTGAATTTTGCATTGTCAATTTTCAAGAAATAAGTACCATAATTTTCGGGATCTTCAACAGTACTCAGTACCAAAATACCACCGCACTGTGCCATGGCCTCTAACTGCAAAACGCCCGGCATGATAGGATCACCGGGAAAATGTCCGCTGAAAAAAGGTTGGTCATACGTGATATTTTTAATTCCCACGACCGACGTTTCTGATTTCGCGATGATTTTATCGACCAACAAAAACGGATGGGCATGGGGCAATATTTTCATGATGTCTTTGGTTGCGTACAAAGGTTTTTCGTTGGGGTTATAATTGGGTACCCCATCTTGTTTTCTGCGCAATTCCTTTTTCATGACTTGTTTGATTTTTTTTGCAAACGCCACGTTGCTAGCGTGTCCGGGTCGTGCGGCCATGATCTGTCCTTTGATGGGCATCCCCACCAGTGCCAGATCCCCAATCATATCCAACAGCTTGTGTCGCGCAGGTTCATTCTGAAAACGCAATTCCAAATTGTTCAGGATGCCATGCTGAGTAACTTCCACTTTGGGTTTGTTAAAAACCTCCGCCAATCGGTCTAATTCAATTTGTTCAACATCGCGATCCACCACCACAATGGCGTTGTTCAAATCTCCGCCTTTGATCAGGTTATTGTTCAGTAAATATTCGAGTTCATGGAGAAAGCAGAATGTGCGACATGGACTGATTTCCTTTTTGAATTCGGCCATACTGGTAATTGCTGCGTGCTGACTACCCAAGACTGCAGAGTTATAATCAACCATCACCGTTAGCCGATAATCATTTACGGGCATAGCGATGATTTCTACTTTGTTTTCTTCGTCGGTAAAGTTGATGTTGTAAGGGATTTCGAAATATTCGCGTTCTGCCTCTAATTCCAAAATTTCACAAGCTTCTATTACCTCTACAAAAGGTCTACTGCTGCCATCCATGATGGGCATTTCAGGCCCGTCGATATCAATCAATACATTGTCAACTTCCATACCCACCAGCGCCGCCAAAACGTGCTCCACGGTAGACACAGATGCCCCATTTTTGGTTAGGGTGGTACCACGAGACGTATCGGTGACCAAATCGCAATCCGCTTCAATGATGGGCGAGCCTTCTAAATCGGTACGTCTGAATTTATAACCATGGTTCTCTGGTGCTGGGTTCAACGTAAGATTGACATTTGCCCCCGTGTGAAGTCCAACACCCGAAATATGAACGGGCGATTTCAATGTGGTCTGTTTGGGATTAAGTTGATTCATTTGATTATTCTTCTGATTTTAAACGGGCTATTTCTGATTTTATCTCCTCGATGGCTTTTAGCAACTCAGGGATTCTCCTGGTACTGGCCACTGATTTTAAATAGGTTCTCACATCTGTTGCCGGTGTACCGGTAAGCTTTTGATGGGGTTCTGTCACATTTCCTGTGATGCCCCCTTGTCCGCCAACACTGGTATGCGGTGCAATGGTCAAATGACCGGCAACGCCCACTTGTCCGCCAAATTGTGCATAAGCACCCACCTTGGTACTTCCAGCGATTCCAGTTTGTGCGGCCAAAACGGTGTGTTCTCCAATTTCAACATTGTGTGCAATTTGAACAAGGTTGTCGAGTTTGGTACCCGTTTTTATCACGGTACTGCCCATCGTGGCACGATCGATACTGCAATTGCTCCCAATTTCAACCCAATCTTCCAGTACAACGTTTCCAATTTGTGGAATTTTCATGTATTTGCCATTGACCGGGGCAAAGCCAAAGCCATCTCCGCCAATAACGCTGCCAGCTTGAATTATGCAATGTTTGCCGATCAAGCAATCTGCATATACAGTAACGTTGGGGTAGAGTAGGGTATTATCGCCAAGTACAACATTTCTTCCAACATAAACACCTGGATACAAAATGCAATTATCGCCAATTTGGGCACCTTCTTCAATGTAAGCGGTGGCTGCTACATGAACACTATGCCCAATTTTAACGGTTGGATGAATGTGCTGCGATTCAATGCCGGTTCTGTGCACATTGGGGTTGAAGTGGCGTGTAAGGACAGTACAAAAGGCGAAATATGGATTTGCATGTTCAATCAAAACGCTTCGAACGGGTTGTTGTGGCACAAAACCTTGTGGAACGATGACCGTGCCACATTGGGTTTGGTAAAGCGATTGTTCGTATTTCGGATTGGAAAAGAAACCCAACGAATTGGCTCCGCCTTCTTCCAATTTCGCCGCATTGTCGATGATTACATCGGCGTTTGTTGGAGAGATAGTTCCTCCGATTTCTTGTGCTATGAGGGTGGCGGTCAACATGGATTCAGTGTGCAAAATAACACCAAACCGACAAAACACCCATGGATTGGGCATAGAAACCCACAAATCGTGGATGAAAATCGCACAAACGCTCGGAGATTCAATTTTTCTTTCTATTTTGGCCGATAGATATTTAACGATTCAATCATGAATGTAAAAGAAGAACAAATGTATTCCGACAAATCGCATCCCAAAGGGCTGTATGTTTTGTTTGTGACCGAAATGTGGGAGCGCTTCAGCTATTATGGCATGCGTGCGCTTTTTGTGCTGTTTATGACGAAAGCTTTGCTGTTCGACAAAGCCTTGGGATCTGAAATTTACGGTAGTTACACCGGCTTGGTGTACTTGACTCCGTTATTGGGTGGTTACATGGCCGACCGCTACTGGGGTAACCGCAAATCAATCATCATCGGGGGTATTTTGATGGCGATTGGTCAGCTGTTTATGTTCTTCGCGGGTACCTATTACCAAGAAGTGAATATTGCCGCGCCTTTGATGTTTACGGGCTTAGGCTTTTTGATCATTGGTAATGGTTTCTTTAAACCCAATATTTCTACGATGGTAGGACAGTTATATCCTGCTGGCGATAAGCGCGTGGATTCAGCGTTTACCATTTTTTATATGGGTATTAACTTGGGTGCATTCATTGCGCCATTGTTGTGTGGTTATTTGGGCGATACTGGAAACGCTGCGGACTTCCGTTGGGGATTTATGGCCGCATGTGTAGGTATGATTGTCAGCTTGATCCTTTTCATCACTTTGAAAAATAAATACCTAGTAACACCAACAGGTGAGCAAATTGGAGAAAAACCAAATTCTTCCCGTGAGGTAAAGTCAGAAACTGAAGTCGCAACGCCAGTGAACTATACCGCCATGGTAATTTGGGCTGCCGTATTTGGTGGCTTATTGTATTTGTTCCGTTTCCAAGCCGAAATGGATTGGATTGGTTCTTTCATTTTCGCTTTAACCATAGCCGCTCCTGGTTATATCATTACCGACCCAACCCTAAGCAAGGTTGAACGTCAGCGTATCTGGGTAATTTATATTGCCGCTTTCTTTGTGATATTTTTCTGGGCGGCGTTTGAGCAAGCAGGCGCCTCGTTGACCTACTTCGCAGAAGAACAGACGAATCGTGAGATATTCGGAACAGTGGTTCCAACATCTTATTTCCAGAGCATCAATGCGGTAGCAATTGTAATCTTCGCGCCTTTGTTTGTGTGGTTGTGGGGATGGATGGGTAAGAAAAACATGGAGCCCGCTTCACCTTTCAAACAGGCGATGGGTCTTTTCTTGTTGGCGATGGGATACTTGGTAATCGCGTTTGGTGTGAAAGGCATCGATCCTAGCACAAAATTGAGCATGGTATGGTTGGTGTCGTTGTATACCATTCACACCTTTGGTGAATTGTGTTTGTCGCCAATCGGACTTTCTATGGTAAACAAATTGGCCCCTGTAAAATTGGCTTCTTTGTTGATGGGCGTTTGGTTCCTTTCAACTGCTGCGGCTAACAAATTTGCGGGAACATTAAGTGCGTTGTATCCTGAAGAAGTGAAAATGGAGAAGCGTTATTCGGCCAAAGCCGATGCTTCAGTCATGGCAACCTTCAACACAAATATGCTTGATACCAATGTATGGAAAGCGGATCCTAAAGGAACGTATTCTTTGGCTACAGCAACGGTAAAAACGGTGAAAGCTGCAGATGCTGAGACGGATTCAATGGTAGCCTTGACAACGAATACTATTGTAGCTGCTGATACTGCCAAGCACGAATGCACAGATTCTTGTATGAGCAGTGGTAATTGTCCGATGCACAACAAAGTGGCTGCTGCACCAGTGATGGGAAATATCTCGGTGTTTCATTTGAAGGTAATTAAGTCGAACAATAAGTATTTCGACCGTGCTTTGTTATTGAATGATACAACGTTGATCACCCATGATTCTGTGGATGTAGTGACAAATATTGATGGTGTGAAAAAGGCCACAAAGGAGGAGCGTTTGCAGACTTGGAATTTGAAGCCTGAGAAGCCTACATTCTTTGTAAAGATTGAGACATTGTATGATTTCTTTATGTTGTTCGTATTTATGGCGGGTGCTGCCTCATTGGTATTGTTCTTCTTGAGCGCGCGTTTGTTGAAGATGATGAATGGTGTAAGATAATTTGACTAGCAAGTTGCGCAAAAAGGCGGCCTCTCGGCCGCCTTTTTGCTTTTATACCGCGTAGGATGAATGTAATTTAAAGAGACTTAAGCAAATCACCCACCACAAAAGTGCTTCCGCCCACGTAAATGATGTCTTTGATGCTTGCTGAGGCCAATGCGGCTTCATATGCGAGCAATACGGTATTGAAGTGATTTCCGTGTAGTTGGAGTGTTTTGGCTTCGTCAGCGAGCGCCTGTGCGTCAAATCCACGAAACACATCTGGCTTGCAGAAATAATACGAGGCATCCCGCGGTAACAAACGAAGGATCTTTTCTCTATCCTTATCGCTAACCATCCCCCAAACCATATGCAACTTGGCATCTGGTTGCTCTTTGCGCAGTTGTGAAATTTGTCCCATCGTAAATTGAACCCCAGGTTCGTTGTGGGCCGTGTCTGCAACCGCAAAAGGCGACTCATTCAACACTTCCCAGCGACCCCTTAATCCAGAGAGTGATCGAATATTCAACAATCCATCCAATACCTTGGAACGCTTGATGGGTATCCACAAATCTTTCAATGCTTCTAATGCACATGTAAAGGTTTGTAAATTTTCTTTTTGATAATCACCATGTAGCGGGATGGCTTTTGCAAAACCTATATCTACAGGCCAATCGCGGTAAATCTTGGCTTGTTTTTCCTGAGCAATGGCAAGAATCTCTGCCAGAGGTTCATCGAGCATGGGCCCAATGGCAACAGGCGTCCTGTGTTTGATTATACCTGCTTTTTCCCTTGCGATGGCTTCCAAAGTATCACCCAATAAATCCATGTGGTCCCAACCAATATTGGTAATCACAGAGAGAATGGGAGAGATGACGTTCGTACTATCAATCCGCCCACCCAAACCCACTTCAATAACGCCATAATCCACATTCTCTTGGGCAAAATGATAAAAAGCCAACGCCACCGTAATTTCGAAAAAACTGGGCTGAATATCGATAATGGCATCGTGAATGAGCTCCAAGAAATCCAATACCGTGGATTCCGGGATACAAACACCATCAATGCGAATACGTTCACGAAAATCCACCAAATGGGGCGATGTGTATAAGCCTGTTTTGTATCCATGGGCCGATAAAGTGGCCGCCAACATACTGCTCACGGAGCCTTTCCCATTGGTTCCGGCAACATGAATCCACTTTTTACCCAAATGAGGATTGTCTAATCGCTCCAAAAGCCCAATGGTGTTGGTTAAATCAGCTTTGAATGCGGCCTTTCCAATGTTCTGAAACATCGGCAGCTGTTTGTACATGAAGTCTAACGCTTCTTGGTAAGAGGCGAACCCCGACATAATTAATAAGTTTTCTTGACGTCCAAAGTCACCAACGCACTTTCTCCACAACCTTCGCCATTTTTTTCAAAATGCGACCGCTTGAGGAAGCTGTTGAAGGTCGACATCATATCCGCATCTGACCCATTCCAGGTGGTACCACTCACATTCCATTCTATCACATTCCATTTTCCATCGCAGGCGACACGGACCCGTGCGATGATTTTACCAAAGGCATCCGTGCTAGGATTGTCATAATCGGAAGACATTGTATACTTGGTGAATTTTGAACTAAAATTCGCACCGCCTTTGCTTCCGGTCACTCGGTCACCGTAATTTCCCGTAACGCCTCCATTGTTTCCTCCTTTGCCAGAACCTGTGCTACCAATGCCATTCTTGACACCATTGGGATCACCAGCACCGCCCGTTCCATTGCGTTTGCCAATCTTCGTAAAGTCCACCTTGATTTTTGGGTTGTCACTCGGCGGACGATCTGAACTTGGAGGATCAATAGGGGGAAGGCTAGGTGTTTCAGGCTGGGCTTCACTGGTTACTACCGGACCTACACCGCCACTTTGGGGTTGATTGCTTGCTGGTCCCTGAGAAGGATCGCCACCCAATTTCGGAGCAGTAGGTGATGGACCGCCATCCGTTGGTCGGCCAGCACTCGTCTCTTCAACCATACCAAAATCCAAAATCAATGAACCTTTCTTGTTTTCAAAAGGAGGGTTGGGTATGGAGATGTGAACAAACCACAACATACCTAAAATGATGGCAGATGCAGTTAAGCTAATCGCCCAAGAAACAACGCGTTGATTCGTTGTTGTGGTGAGGTTTTCTTCAATTTGATAATGCGCCATGTTATTTCCATTCTAACGCCACATCCGATACGGATAATGTGCCAGTGGGCATATTTTTTATCGATTCAGCAAAATGCGATGCTTGGGTTTCGTCGTTGAACTTGCCCAAAACCACCTTGTTTAAACTACTTCGTTTAACGGGAACTACACAAGCGTCAATACCCATTTTTTGCCACAACAAACATTCCCTTTTTGCCAATTCCAACGTAATGTATGATCCACCCGTTACCGTGTATTTGCCTTTCATGTCCTTCATGGCTTGAAGAGTTGACTCTATGCCTTCAATACCCACTCCAAAGTCAATATTGTGAGAGATGCTGCTGTCGCTCTTAGCCACTTCAGCGATGCTATGAACTTCTGCTGCCTTTGTTTGCTTGAGTGGCGCATTCATCGCTTGTGATTGCGTGTCTTGTGGCATCAAACTCGCGAGGTCTTGGCCTGAACTAACCGACCAAATCTGTGCCATGGTCATCAATATACCCGCACCGATGCTTATGATTGCGAAGGAAGCCGCCGCACGCCACAGCAGTGGTTGCGTACGCTTGGTTATCGTAAACTCACTGTGATGTTCATCGTTCTTTTCTTCGATCGGTGATTCAATCTCAATGCCGGATGGAATTGTTTCAACAGCCGAAACTATGGCTGCGGGTTCCAGGAGTATTGGTTTTTCTGTGGATGCAACAGATTGCGCAGGAACATTGGTTATTGGTTGTGGAATGGTTGATTGTTTCCACTGCCAATGAATTACGGGCAATCCGTAACTTGATAAACTCAAATTTAGATTCACATCAGCCAAGAAGAACAATTCGCCAGATGGATTTTTATGAAACCCACCCAGTGGATTCATCTTGTAAGAACCGCCATGCCGACAAGTTTGATCTATTTCGTGTGCAAAATCAATCAATAATTGACCAGCTTGTTTGAAAGAATAGCCAAATTGTTCTTTGAGCGCATTGGCCACAAATCCGTCGTCTTCGATGATGTCAGCGTTGAAGTACACACTGTACGAAGCTGGTTTTATTTGACCTGAAAAGGGATTTGCAATGCCAAAATTCTTTCTCAAGATAAATGCCCCAAATCCAGGAACCACAGCACACTCATGCTCATGAAGAACATGTGTTATTGCCAATATCACTGGTTGCGGATTCATACTACAATATTACGCCTTTTTTACAAAACTTAGAGGATCGATATGGCGAGGCCGCCCATCAGTGTTAGGCCGTAGTTGCGATATCCATACCATTGCTGATATTGGTTGTTTAAAAGATTGCTTCCTTGAACCCAGATGCGTCCTTTACCAGAGAGGCGATAATCGATGCGTGCGTGTAAATCGAAGAACCCTGGCATCTCAGTAGTTTGTGGCTTACCCATGACATACACTTGGTTTCTGCGTTTGCTCATCCCGTCAAAACCCGCATTCAATTCGATGTTTTTACCGAGGTTGTAGTTCGCATTTAAACTGTAGGTAAGACCGGGTAAGTGCCAAGCATGGGCATTTCCATCAACAGTGTAATTGGTAACTTTGGCGTGTGCACTCACTTTCAACTGTTCACCAATGTGGTACTTTACGAATGTCCGGAAATACACACTGCTCAAATTGTTGGTGTAAATCATCTGCAAACTACCCATGCTGTCATTGAACTCTCCACCGCCCATCGCTCTCTTCTCTATGTTAGATACAACCAATCCATAATCGGCACTGCTGTTGCCCCCCATGTCCAAAGCGAATTCTGCGTTTTGGGTTATTTTGCCTTTGATTCCTAAAAACAAATTGAATTCGTCATATGTGTTCTTTACCGAAATAGAATCGCCAAAGAAAGGCATCGTTGCATTGAGTCTTCTGAAGCTATTCTTTTTCAAACCACCGTCTAAACCGCCGTAAATATTGAGGTTGAGTCCAGTCAAGGTCTTTTCAAAGTTCAAATAAGGATTGATTTTGAAATTATTTTCACTTGGCATGGAATCCAAGGTTGATACATTGTAGGTTGTAATAGCACCCACCTTCAAGTTGAGTTTGGTAGGAGCGTGGGTGAATTGAACGTAGGGAAATATATCCACGAACAACTGCTTATTTTGCGATTTGCCTTGGTATTTCAGCGTATCGAGCGACTGCGTCATGTCGATATAATTGCTGCTCAAATCCAAGCCCAACCGGGTGTTTTTTACATTCTGTTTGATGTGTACGTAGCCACTCAATTCTTGTTCGTCCTGTCCCATGTTGCTTTTGAAGGATTGCGCAGCAAGTCCCGTTCTAAAACTTGGCTTCTTTCCACTACCGATGTAATCGTAGTCTACACCCAATCCGTAATTTTCAGTGATCCGGCCGGTCGTTAAAATGCTCGCGTTCTTGTACGAAGAATCGGAAGCAAAGAAGTTTACCTTGTCGCGGTTGTAGAAAATTTTGGTTTCCAAACCACTGCTTTGGTAATATTTGGCACCTTGCAATTGGAATTTATTGGTTGAGAATTCGCGAAAGGAATTGGCGGGGTTGGCCGACAAATGCAATCCACTGAAGTTGTAGCTGTAATTGGCGCTGGGTTTACTGCTTATGTACAATTCGCCCAAGGCATGTCCGAAGTTACCGCCACCGATACGGGCATAATTGCTCAGATACACAGAGTCAGATACACGATCTTTTAATTTCTCAGGTTGCACTGGACGCGTAATCTTACGGGTATTCCAAGCAAATTCTGGCGTTTCAAACTTGACGTTGAGCTTTGGATTTTCGGACCGCGGTACGATGGGATCTAACAGCAATTTGGATGCTGGCATCAATTTGGGTTCGAATTTCGTGGTTACTTGTTTGGAGGAATTGTCGATTCCGCCTCTGCCAGGCTGGGCACTCAAAGTTGAAGCCAAGCCAAGGATTGCGCCTAATACAATTGCACTTTTCATGTATGTTACAAATATGTCCATTTCCAAATTGGGGTTAACCACCATTTTCTGCACTGTCTAATAAAAGAAACGAAAAAAGACCATCTTTCATATTTCTTGATTTTTATGATAAAATTCCAAGAATAGTTGTTGTGTTCACTGAATTTTGCTATCTTTGCAGCCCAAATCACGGATTATGTACGCCATTGTTGAAATAGCCGGAAGGCAATACAGGGTAGAAGAGAACAAGCATCTTGTTGTCAATCGCCTTCAAGCAGAAGCAGGCTCTACCATTGAGTTTAATAAAGTTTTATTGGTAGGCGGAGAGAAAATCAAAGTAGGAGCACCCACAGTTGCTGGAGCATCAGTTACCGCCACGGTAAAGGAGCACGGTAAGGGTGACAAAGTACTGGTTTTTAAGAAGAAGCGCAGAAAAGGTTACCAAAAAATGAACGGTTTTCGTCATTATTTGACATTGTTGAAAATAGAAAGCATCAAATCTTAATTAGTAAAACGTCATGGCACACAAAAAAGGTGCGGGTAGCACAAAAAACGGTAGAGAATCACACAGTAAACGCCTTGGAGTTAAAATCTTTGGTGGTCAGGCGGTGAAAGCAGGTAATATCATCGTACGTCAGCGTGGAACTAAACACCATGCAGATGTAAACGTAGGTATTGGAAAAGATCACACTTTGTTTGCATTGGCAGATGGTGTTGTTGTTTTCCGCAAAGGAAGAGAAGGTAGAAGCTATGTTTCTGTAGCAGGACAAGCTTAATACTATAAAAAATTTTAAGTTTAAAGGGGAAGGCAACTTCCCCTTTTTATTTTTGTACCCACTATGACATCTCTCGCACCCAAAACACCTTCCCATTCGTTCACATTGATGAATGAACTCGTACTTCCCAACGATACCAATACCTTGAACAATCTTATGGGGGGTCGTTTATTGCATTGGATGGACATCTGCGCCGCCATTGCCGCACAAAAACACAGTAACAATATCGTTGTTACGGCCGCTGTTGATAGTGTATCATTTAAAGAAAGCATCAGATTGGGTGATGTTGTAACGCTTAAGGCCTATGTTACCCGTGCTTTTAATTCAAGCATGGAAGTGTTTATTGAAGTCTTTGCAGAAAATCTCCCCAAAGGTGAGCGCCTAAAATCCAATGAGGCCTATTATACATTCGTGGCTTTGGATTCACGCCACCGTCCGGTGGCTGTTCCTCCGCTTGAGCCGGAAACAGAGATTGAGCATGAAAAATATGCGGGTGCTCTGCGACGTAGGCAAGTGCGATTGATTCTCGCTGGCAAAATGAAGCCAGAAGACGCACAGGAACTCAAAAACTTATTCTTATAACTACTTGATCAATCCGATTTCTCGCAATCGCTGAATCAAGAATTCCATCGCGCTGCAATCCTCATACTTTTTTGGGGATTCCTCACTGATACACTGAGGCAAACAGTCTAAACGAACCTCAGGCCTCGGATGTAAGAAAAAAGGAATGCTGTATCGCGGCGTTCCCCAAAGTTCTTGTGGAGGATTTACCACGCGATGGGTGGTACTCTTCAGTTGATCATTGGTTAATCGTTGTAGCATATCGCCCACATTTACAACAATGTGATCTTCCACTTCAGTAACACCAATCCAATCGCCATTTTTATTGAGCACTTCTAATCCATCTGCACTGGCTCCCACCAACAGTGTGATGAGATTGATATCTTCGTGTTCACCTGCGCGAATGGCATCCTTGGGGTCACCTGTAATGGGAGGGTAGTGAATGGCGCGCAGTATACTGTTTCCATATCGTACTTTGTCATCAAAATAATTCTCATCCAAAGCCAAATGCAACGCTATCGCACGCAATATTTGAATCCCAGTTTCTTCCAATGCTTTGTAAATGGTTTCACCCGCTTTATTGAAAGAAGGCAACTCCGCAACCACTTTGTTTGCGGGATAACTTGGAACTTCTACTGTAGCTCCCTCCGTGTACTGACCAAAATGCCAAAATTCTTTGAGATCACCCGCATTCCGGTTCTTGGCATGTTCTTTACCGAAACCTGTATAGCCCCGCTGTCCGCCACCCATACTATCGTCGTACTGCATTTTTACTCTTTCCGACAAATCAAAGAAGTTCTTAACTTCACGATAAAGGTCGGTTAGAACCTCATTGGGAATACCATGATTGCGAATAGCTACAAAACCGATGTGTTCGTAGGCGTATCCCAGCTCATTGACAAAGTGGTGCTTCTGTGAATCAGAGCCATGGGTAAAATGCGATAAGTCCAGTTTGGGTATTGACTGCATAATGCGAAATTAATCAATCTCGCGCAGTTTGTTGTTAAATGGAATGGTAAAGCTTTGAGTCGCTTTCTTCCAGAATAATTGACAATGTTGTGGGGGCAGGGGAGATCATGAGGCGATCAAAGTCAGAAGTAGCCTCGTACAATTCATTCAAATAGTTCGACCAATCCGGGTTCTCAGCAATGTTGGCTTGGATAAAAGCAACAGTGTCAGCTTCCGCTTCACCATAAAAATACAACAATAAATCTGAGTGGGATAGTGGTTTTGCCATATTGTTCGCTTTAACAACAAACATATAACGCACCCTAAATCAGATTATTTTATCCGAACTACACTTTTTTGCATCTTTTTTCTCAAATTGAGAATTGCATAATGCATGCGACCAATACACGTATTGATGTTTGTTTCGGTCAATGCCGCGATTTCTTTGAAACTCAAATCAGCGTACTGACGTAAAATTAACACTTCACGCTGGTCTTCGGGGAGCTCCCAAATCCATTGTTTGAGAATTTCAATTTCGTCTTTAGCAACACGCTGGTCCTCTTGACTGCTTACGCTAATGCCCATGGCATCAAATACATCCCTGCCATCTGTATCAACAACAACTGGCATGCGCTTGCGAGAGCGAATGGAATCAATGCTCATGTTACGGGCTATACGCAAAGCCCATGGAAGGAACTTATCCTCGTGGTTGTACTTTCCGTGTTGAATACTGTGAATAACCTTAATGAACGTTTCCTGGAAAATGTCTTCTGCCAAGTAGCGATCACCCACAAGCAAGTAAATGCTCGAGAGAATCCGAGTTCTATGGCGTTTTAGAAGTGTTTCAAATGCTGCGTTGTTACCGTCGATGTAACGTTTAATCAGCACGCCGTCTGAGATCAATGGTGTAGTCATAATACCCTCCTTGCAGGTTAAAAAGTGGTTTTAATAAAGCAAGATTTTAGTTGAGTATTTTTCGACTTATAGGCGTTTTGTTTTGATTAACAGCCGTAAAAGAATACTATAAATTTGGTAAATGCAAATTTTTACCACATAAACAGCCAAAAAAATTATTTTTTCAATCCATTGATGAAATCTTTGGCCAACATTTTGGGTTTCCCCGCAGGTTGTAATTCCAATATTTCATAATCCCCATCATAGAGATGAACAATCAGTTTTTTCTGATTAATTTCAATTCCCGTGGCCTGGTTACTGTTCGATTTTTCCAAACGCCTACCTCTAAACAATTTCATATCGCCAAAGGTTGTTTTCATCCATGCCCCAGGACTTGGCGATAATCCACGAAGTTTGTTGTGAAACGCTTGCTGATTGAGATCGAAATTCAATTCACAGAAGTCTCTGTTTAGTTTCGGTGCAGATTTCACCACTGTGATGTTCGGCTGAGGGTGCGACTGATGCTCGTTATTTTGAATCTTTCGCAGCGTATCCACCATGAGTGTTGCGCCAATAACCATCATTCTATCATGCAATTCTCCTACGGTCTCTTCCTCACTCACAGCAATTTCCGTCGATGAGATAATATCGCCCGTATCGATTTCATGCTTCAAGAAAAAGGTTGTAACTCCAGTGGTCGATTCTCCATTAATAATGGCATGGTGAATGGGTGCAGCACCGCGGTAATTGGGCAAAAGAGATCCATGTAAGTTGATAGTCCCCAATCTCGGCATGCTCCAAACTACTTCTGGTAACATCCTGAAGGCAATAACAACGCCCAAATCAGCTTGGTAGTTACTCATTGTTTCAATAAAATCGGGTGCTTTTAAATTGGGTGGTTGCAATATGGGTATTTTCAATGCCAAAGCCGTTTTCTTTACCGCGCTTTCACTGATTTTTTGGCCACGTCCCGCAGGTTTGTCTGCGGCCGTTACTACACAGACAACACTTAGTCCAGCAGCCACTATCGCTTCCAAAGAGGCAGAGGCGAAATCAGGGGTTCCGAAGAAAATAATCCGAAATGGAGTGACCGACATGACACAAAGATAACATTACCCACGGCAACTTGAATGTTGTTATCCCCGTCTATTCATCGAACAAATTGCAGAAAGCTGCACGAAATCACCGAAATTTGTATTGGGTCCAAAATAACCTATGCCAAAACAATCAACCATACAAGCATTGTATCGTGACATCCTTATGTGTTTGGTATTTGGTTTGTTGGTTGTATCGGCTCATGCGGCAAGACAACCAGAGTCGAAAATTGGGGAGCCCGTATTTTTTGTTAATCAAGGACAATGGGAGCAGCAAGTACTGGCAAAAGCACCACTCAATGTGGGTGATTTATGGATTACCCAGCAAGGTTTTATCTTTAACTTACTCGATACTGCCGCTACAGAACGCGTTCATGATCGGTCAACTGCTATCACCCGTGTGCAAACGCATGCCGTGTTTTTGAAATTTGTAAATCCAAACAAAGGTTTAACCTGTGAATATGATGGCCAATTGTCTGAAGCATATTACAATTTCTACAAGGGAAACAAACGCAAGTCTGTTGTAAAGGCCCGAAAATACAGCACCATCCGCGTAAAGAACGTTTGGCCCGGAATCGACTTGGAAATCATGTCGCACCAAGGCACGATCAAATACAACTGGATATTATCGCCCAATGCAAATGCCGCACAGATTCAATGGCAATACCAAGGTCATAACCAAATAGAAATCACTGCAAACCACTGTGAAATTCAAACACCCTGGTTGTCATGGCAAGAATCAATCCCCGCGGTATACTGGCAAAACACCCAATCAAATGGAATTCAACCCAAAACAGAAGAATCGTTAAGTAATGTAGCCTTCGATGTTGTTTCCACTGTCTCTCAAGGCGATGGGCTAGGTTTTATCAATACCATTGCATTTAAAAACATTCCCGATGTCAGAAAGCAAACCTTGGTCATAGATCCCATTTTGGTTTTTAGCACCTACACAGGTTCTCGCGCTGATAATTTTGGATGCACAGGTACCTATGACGATTTGGGTAATGGATATGCGGGTGGTACCGTGTTTGATATCGGACTTCCAGTCACACCAGGGGCGGCACAATTTGATTTTGGGGGCGGGGTAGACGAAGACCTTGGCTATGGGGGCTCCCGTGATGCGGCCATTTTAAAGTTCAATAAAACCGGCGATAAGTTGCTGTACTGTACCTATTTGGGTGGCTCTAACAACGATCAGCCTCACTCTATGGTTACCGATTCTCTTGAAAATCTTTATGTTATGGGCTCTACCAGAAGCAGTGATTTTCCGGTGTCTCCCAATGCTTATGATATCACTTTCAACGGCGATTATGATTTTTTTGTCACAAAATTCAATGCGGCAGGCACCAGTATGGTTGGTACTTACGTGGGTGGTAGTGGTTTAGACGCAGTGGGTGCGGATCGAAGTAATACGCCGGTAGATGATTTTCCGCTAATCTACAATTATGCCGATGAGTTTCGCGGAGAAATTATCACTGATCAACAGAATGTGTACATTGCAGGCGTTACATATAGCCTAAATTTTCCCAAAACCGGCACCATGGTTTACAATGGAAAATCGGAAGGAGTGGTTTTCTCATTAAATAAGCAACTGTCAAGTTTGAATTGGTCTCACACGTTTGGTGGTGGTGGATATGACGCATTGTATGGCGTGGCCTTGGGTAAAGCTTCCGATGTTTATGTTAGTGGTGGATCTTCCAGTTTAGACCTTCAAGCCAAACTGGGAACAAATTGGTTAAATACCTACATAGGCGGGATTGCCGATGCCATATTGCTTCGCCTCGATAAATCGAATGGCTCACTCATTCAAGGGCGATACCATGGCACCAATTTGTATGAACAGGCACATTTTGTACAAACCGGACAGTCGGGTAGGCCATACATCTACGGCCAGACAGAAGCAAACATGCCCAATGTGAATGCGCGGTTTTATCAAGCGGGCGGTGGACAGTTTATCACGACCTACAGCAATGATTTACAGACTGTTGAAATGCAAACCACCTTTGGGTACAATGGCAACAATACCATCATGCCAAACATCAGTCCTAGCGCATTTTTGGTGGATCGATGCGAGCGCATTTTCGTATCTGGATGGGGTGGTGCAACAAACTCAGCGTTGTATGATGTAAATACATTTGCAACGAAGCAACACAGGAATAAAGGACGCACAACAGGTTTACAGACTACAACGGATGCGGCGCAAAAGAACACCGATGGCAGTGATTTTTACATCGCGGTGTTTTCAAAAAACTTTTATTCTTTGGCTTATGCAACCTTCTTTGGCGGGGTGTCAACCCCAGGAAAACCAGCAGAAGAGCATGTAGATGGCGGGACTTCACGATTCGATGCCAAAGGCATTATCTATCAATCGGTTTGTGCGGGTTGTCGGCGAAATGGTCTATTCCCAGTAACACCTACGGCATATAGTAGAACCATGAACAGCGATAACTGTAACAATGCGTTGTTTAAGATTGATTTTGAGAACTTGAATCTCAAACCACGCTTGAAGGACACATTTGTGCAGGTGATCGCTACGCAGCCCATTAGTTTTCAAATCAAGGGAATGGATCCCGATCCTTTTGATACCATGTATCTCAAAGTGAAATGGTTAAAGCGAGGCGGTATGTTGGGCAGTGATTCCGCTATTGTTACGTGCACTCCTGGTATCGGACAAGCAATTTTGGCATTGAATTGGCCAACCCGCTGTAGCAGTTTTTCTAAGGATACCGCGGATTTGTTGGTCTATGTAATGGATAGGGGCTGTCCGAAAGCCGATACCACATTCGCTCGAATAAGGATCCTGGTTACCGAACCTCCCAAAGTCATTCCACCTGAAGCGATTTGCGTGAGTTTTGACCGGCAAACGGCCAAGATGTCGATTGCTTGGGATAACATCACTGTGCCAACGGGCTTCTTTAAGTACTTCTTGTTGCGGAGAACCAATCCTGATGGTACAATCAAGATCCTGGATACCATCTGGGTGAATACCGCCAGCAGCTTTATTGATGCCAATGTGGTGAATCCCAGGGTGAATAATTATTGCTATGAACTCATTGGCGTAAATATCTGCGATGTACAAGTTTTTGCAAAGAATGTCTTTTGTACGGTGAAAGAATTGAATACCCCCATTAATGGTGTCCCTTTGTATACTACAACCATCGTGAATGACCGATATGCAGAGGTGCGATGGGCAAAAAGCGACGAGCCTGACTTTAAAGAATACGAATTATACCGTGTACCACGCGGCGGCAAATTTGGATCCGTACCATTGGCGATACTGACCGATACATTTTATCGCGACTCGAGCTTCGACGTCGACAATATTTCAAACTGTTACCAAATCATGGTGGTAGACCAATGCGGACATGTGAGTAAGGGAAGCAACGAAGGCTGTAATGTGGTTATTGGTGGTACGGCTACCGAAGCCCCGTATTATTATTTTGATTTGGATTGGCAGGATTATCAAGGTTGGAGTGATGGTGTAAAAGATTGGAAGTTGGAGCGGAGAGACGACGCGCATCCATTTCAAACCATTGCGCCATCGCTATTGGTGCAGGGTTTTCGAGACAATCAACTCGATTATGATTGGGGTGGTTATTTGTATCGTGTGACCGCCACCAGAAATCAACTTAGCGCACCTGAACAATCACAGAGTGAAAGCAACTGGATCTATTTAATCCAACCGCCAGAAGTTTGGGTACCGAACGCGATTACCCGCAATGGTGATGGTAGAAATGATGTATGGGGCACATTCCCATTGTTCGTGAGAGAATACAATATGAAGGTTTTCAATCGTTATGGCGAGAAAATATGGGAGAGTTCCTATAAAAAGAATCAGTGGGACTGTATCTATCGCGCTGAAGAAATCCCCGATGGCGTGTACGCTTGGTATTTGCAATTTTCTGGATGGAATGAAAAGGAATACCGCAAGACTGGGGTAGTGCATGTATTGCACTGATGCGTAACTCCTAGTGTGATCGCCCTGAAAGGAAATCCAAAATTTCAGTCAATCCATCGGTTTTAACACCCTGTTCCGTCAATGCAGACAAAATTCTAAGTCCTTCTTGGTTGTATTCACGGGCTTTTTGCAGAATCAACTGATCCAATCCCATATTTATCCATTGCGATTTTACCGCGATAACGCGCTGTTCATGTTCATACTGCGCAAACCAAGACGGTGTTTCTGCATTGATTTCACACGATTTGATATACAACCAGGTTTTTTTGCCCTCCATGATATCACCACCAGATACTTTCCCTGTTTTTGAAGCATCTCCGAAAGCATCTAAATAATCATCCATCATTTGGAAGCTCATTCCTATGGCGATTGCAAAGTCATACAATCCCTGAACGATTTTATCTTCTGCATTCGCAACCAATGCTCCGGAAGCTAAGCTACAACCCAACAAAACGGCGGTTTTATTCTGGATCATTTGAAGGTATTCCGCCTCGCTCACTTCGTTCCGCTCGGCAAAATCCATATCGTCTTGCTGACCTTCACATACTTGGGCAGCCGTTCTAGAAAACAACCTCAAAATCGCATCTTTGCCCTCGCCCTGAAACGCCAATATGGATTCATAGGCCTTGACCAACAAATTGTCGCCGGCCAAAATCGCCGTTGGCTCATTCCATTTTTTATGAACCGTAGGCAACCCCCTACGCTGATCTGCCCTGTCCATGATATCGTCATGTACCAAACTAAAATTGTGAAAAACCTCCATCGCGTGGGCCACTGCAATCGCATGCTCAGCCTCGCCGCCGCATGCCTCAGCACCCGTCATACACAAAATCGGACGTATTCGCTTGCCTCCCAATTCCATGATGTAACGCATGGGTTCATACAAGTTGTTTGGCGCACCCGAAAAAGCATTTTGATGCAAATAATCAACGTATAAGTTGTGTAGCTTGGCGATACTCATGTCAGTCTAACAAATTAAAATCAATAATTCTTTTCTGTGGATCTGTTTTTTTAACGGAAACCGTCACGGGATCACCCAAATGATAACTGCGCTTCGTTCTCTGTCCTACCAGTTTCTTTTCCGCTTCAAAATACGCAAAACGATCAGTCTTGATATCCGTAATTCGAATTAAGCCCTCGCAATGATACTCAGTAGCCATGGCATAAATACCCCATTCTGTAATGCCCGTAATAGTGGCTTCCATCACCTTGCCAATATGCTGCTCCATCATCAATGCCAACGTGTATTTCGTACTGGCACGCTCGGCCTCTGCAGCCTTCTGCTCCATGTTGCTGCTATGTTTTGCAATCATCTCGATTTCAGATTCGCTCGTGCTTGGCTTGGGCGATAATAGATATTGTTGCAACAATCGGTGAACCAATAAATCTGGATAGCGACGGATGGGAGAGGTGAAGTGTGTGTAAAAATCAAATGCCAATCCAAAATGGTCTGATCGATAGGCTGTGTAAACTGCCTTCGACATGGTTCGGATAGCCATCTGTTGCAACATCTCCGCACTAGGGTCATTTGCCGTACGCTCCATCAATTCATTGAAAGACTTACGCATCTGTACCTCATTGTCGATGTTGATCGGATATCCCATCAATTTGCAAAAACGTGCGAAGTCTAACAACTTATCCTGAGGCGGCAAATCGTGTGAACGATAAATGAATGGCAATTCTGGCTTCTTCAACAATTTTACATGCTTAGCAACCGCCTGGTTTGCCATGAGCATGAATGTTTCAATCAGTAAGTGAGCGTCAAAACGGGATTTGACGTAAGATTCTACGGGACGTTTATTCTCGTCGAATTTGAAACGAATTTCCTTGGATTCAAATCGCAATGCCCCATGTTCAAATCGTATGGCTTCAAAATGCTTTGCGATTTTATTCAATAACAGCAATTCATCAATGAAATCACCTTGTTTCGTTTCAATAACGGCTTGGGCTTCCTCATAGGCGAAGCGTCGTTTACTGTTGATGACGGTTTTGCCAAACCACTCGCCGATGATTTCATATTGAGCGTTTAATGTGAAAATCACACTAAAAGCCAATCGATCTACATGGGGTTTTAGTGAACACAGGTCATTGCTTAATTTTTCTGGTAACATCGGAATTGTTCGATCAACCAAATAGACGCTCGTTCCACGCATCAAGGCCTCTTTGTCAATGGCCGTTCCCGGAGTGACAAAATGAGAAACATCGGCAATGTGTACACCCAACAATATATTGCCTTTGGCATCCTTGCCCAAAGAAATCGCATCGTCAAAGTCTTTCGCATCGGCAGGGTCAATGGTGATACAAAATGCATCGCGCATGTCCGTCCTTTCGCCCCAATCCTTCGATAAAATCTCATTGGGAATAAGATCTGTTTCTTCTAAAACTGCGTCGGGAAACTTTGTGCTAAAACCAAACTCCGCAACGATGGCATGCATTTCGGTATCTGCTTCGCCCACCACGCCCAGAATATCCACAATTCTACCCAGCGGATTGCGGCTATTGTGCGGGAAATCATATACTTCGATTATGGCTTTGTGTCCATCGTACTTGGGATCAACGCGATCAGTCAGCTTAATGTCCTTCAGCCCATTTTTCTGCAATAGTCCAAAGGCATTCTTTTCAAAAACATCCAATATGGCACTGTAGCGTTGGGGGATGCGCTCTAGTAAACCAATCGACTTCACATAGGTGCGTTTGCCTTTGGTCTTGATTTCGCAACGCACTTTATCGCCAGGGAGCAATTTGCCCACCATGTCGTTGTCCATGTACACCTGTTGTATTTCACCCTCAATATCCATCCGAACATAATAATCGCCCCGGTTGGAAAGTACGAGTTCGCCTTCTGATTGAACAGTGGGTTGGATGGGAGAGAAGATGCCTTTTGATGGTTCTCGAATCAAGCCGCGATTGGCAAGCTTGATAAGGGCTTGATGCACCATTTCCTTGGTGAAATTCGCTTCGATTGGAATGCGGGAATGTACTTGATTGGCATTGTAGGCACCCTTGCCTGCATTTTCTATTATGGCCAGAACTACGCGCTCTGGGAAGGTGATTTTACTGCGGTTCGACAATGGATTGATAAAAAAGTGTGTGTGAAATAAAGCGTAAAGTTACGCATTATTCTTGGCTTCTGTGGGATGGACGTCATCTTCGAAGTAATCCAAATCCTTGTGGAAGGCTTCCTCTACATTGTATGTACCCCAAAAAGCCAACACCAAGCATATCGCACCGATAATCAATGCTGCAACACTAAAATATCTTCCGTCAAAGGATTGACTTACTTGGAATTGATGCGAGAAATACTCGAATCCCATGGTGATCAACAACACACCCCCGCGAACAAAATTGGGAACGGTGGCGGCCACCGTGCTTCTAATGTTGGTGCCAAATTGCTCTGATGCATTGGTCACAAAGATGGCCCAGTAACCCGTTACAGCGCCTAGTGAAAAAGCGATGAAGCGATAATAATTCTGGTCTCCAGTAGGTCCGTATAAATACACCAAGGTCATTGCGGCAATGCCCATAAGATTAAGGTAAATTACTTTTTTACGACTCTTAAATAGTTGGCTCAATAGTCCGGATAGAAGATCGCCCGTACTTAAGCCTACATAACTCCACATGACCATTTCAGGAGTAGCTACGGAAAATGCTTTAACGGATTCCGCATCCACTTTCAAGCCGCTACTGGCCAAAATTTCCGGGAAGAACTTGTGTGATAGCGCAATTAAAATGCCAACCACGAACCAAACAGGCAATCCAATCACAATACAAGCCAAATATTTGCGGAAGTGGGCTTTGCGAAATAGCATAAAGAAATTGCCGCGCTTCACATTGGTTGTTGTGGCATTCTCGAACAAAGCGCTTTCAAAGGTCCCAGCGCGCATGAGCAACAGTAAAAGGCCCAAAACGCCCCCAACGATGTATGCGGTTTGCCAGTTCTCTAATTCTCTTCCCATGATTTGACTCACGATGGCGGTAATGCCTTCGCCATTTTTCGCCACAAAAAAGGCAAATACAGCGCCCAATGCGCCAAAGGTTACAATTATCATTGTTCCTATGCCTCGTTTTTCCTTGGGCATCAATTCACTGACAAGGGTAATCGCAGCGCCGAGTTCACCGGCCAATCCAATACCCGCAAGCAAACGCCAGAATTTGTAGGCCTCGACTGTTGTGACAAACGCATTGGCCACATTTGCCACACTGTAAAGAAGGATGGACCCAAACAAAACGCTCACACGTCCTTTCACATCGCCCAAAATACCCCAAATTAAGCCACCTATCAACATGCCCGCCATCTGCCAGCGAAACAAAACAGTTTCATAAGTATTAACATCGATATTAAGCGATGAAAGACTGTCTTTCTTGATGATATTAAATAAAATTAGGTCGTATATATCCACGAAATACCCCAGCGAAGCCACAGTAATCAGTAGGGCGATGTTCTTTTTTTGTTTCATGATAGGATGATTTCCAAAGAACGACAAAATTTCTCTAATTCAATTTGATCCAAGGTATCGAAATGCGCCAAATGTTCACTGTCAACATCCAAAACACCCCAAAATGAACCATCTTTTCGCCACAATGGGACAACGATTTCACTTTTGCTCGCTGCGCTACAGGCAATGTGTCCGGGGAATGATTCTACATCCTCGACAAGCAAAGTGCGACTTTCTTTCCAACTCGTGCCGCAGACGCCTTTTCCATACCCGATGGTGGTGCAGGCCACAGGTCCTTGAAAAGGTCCCAGTACAAGAGAATCATTGATTTTTCGATAAAAGCCAATCCACCACCAACCAAAAGCCTCTTTTAGCAACGCGCAAGCATTGGCCAAATTGGCGACGGCATCTACCGATGGATCCATCAAGCCCGTCCATTGAGTATGTATTTTTTCGTATTTCTGCGCTTTGGAAAGTTCATCCCAGTGCATCGGGTTCATGTTAACACTCATGACTGCGAAATAAGCCGATTTATGGGATTTCTGCGCTAATGGCAAAGTATTTTTGGTTGGCCCTTGATTCCATTGTAAATTGCGGGTTTATTATATAAAAATTATCAATGGAGGTAATAAACACCAAGCCGTTTGAGGTAGTATTCACCTTCGTAAGACATGCTCATTTGGGCGTGTTGGTTGAGGCGAATGCAGTGCAGTTGTTGGAGAATGGCAATCCATCATTGACATATCAACGAATTAGAGAAAAGACCGCAGATTATTTTGGATTGAATCCAGAACAAAAAAAGGTCGTTGAGATATTGGAAGGCTTCGAAAATGAAGCCATCATGAAGCGATATTACAAGGGTACGCGCAAAATCAAGCCAGCCGATTTCTTCATCAAACAGTTCGATGAAGAAATGAAAAAGCAAATTTTGGCCTTTGTGGAAGCTGAATTGCTCAAAGTCATCAAGGAAGTTAAGAATTATCCCATGTATTGGTCCGGCAAAACGGGAGAGCCTATGGGGACGAAAATTGACTTTTTCAATGAGCCTGCCACGCCATTGTTTCATTTCCGTCGAGATGAAACTGGGATGAACTACTTTGTGACGATCAAACACCGTGGCGAAAAAGTTCATTTCTGTGACCCAGAAAGCGAATTGCTCATCGCTCAGCCTGCGTGGTTACTTACGCCGAATCAGCTGTTGTTTTTTGGCGCCAATGTGGAAGGTAAAAAAATCAAGCCCTTCTTGCGAAAGAAGTTCATCCACATCGACCCACACCAAGAAGCAACATACATGCAGAAATTCGTAGGTCCGCTGTTGGAAAACCATGATGTCTTTGCCTTAGGATTTGACATCGTAACGGATCAATTAGAGGTGCAACCACTGCTCAAATTGACATCCGCATGGGAAACGCCCCACCTTGTTCTGTACATGAAATACGGAAATTGGGTGTTCCCATACCATGTAAACAAGAAAGTTAATGTGCGCTTAGAGGAAACAGCCGATACTTATACCTTTCATCGAATTAAGCGATTGTATTCTGTTGAAAAACAGAAGATTGAAACTTTGAAAGAATTGGGTTTGCTACAGACAAATGGCAGTCTTTTCACCCTTGAAAATTCAGAAACGGATGCTTTGGATATTGTGGCTTGGGTTAATGAAAACCGTGGCACTTTGGAACGAGCGGGATTTGAACTGCAACAAGAGGAAGGACCAACCCAATTTTATTTGGGTAGTATCCAATTGCTTGTTACTGTTAAAAATGGCATTGACTGGTTTGATGTGCATGCTGTGGTTAAGTTGGAGGGATTTGAAATTCCATTCATCAAATTGCGCAAGCACATCATTGAAAAACGTCGGGAATATATATTGCCCAATGGGAAAGTTGTAATCTTACCGGCAGAGTGGTTTACACAGTTTGCGCAAATTGTAAACCTTGCCGATGTTCATGATGAGGCTTATCGCGTTCGAAATATCCATGTTTCATTGTTGGCTGACTTGGATGAATACCTCAACGAAGCACCACCAACACCAGACTGGACGGAAGCTTTGCATCGCGGAACTGTTCCTGGTGCTGAGTTACCCAAAGGATTTCATGGTGAACTAAGGAATTACCAAATGGAAGGGTTTAGTTGGATTCGATTCATGCAACAAAATCGATTTGGAGCCCTTTTGGCTGATGATATGGGACTTGGAAAAACCATTCAAACCCTTGCACAGCTTCAATGCTTGGCTATGGAGTATCGCCAAGAAAAAGAATTGAATCAGAAAGTAGGGATGACATCGAGCGGACAGGCCAATAGCGCGGCGGAATCAGCACCTATCGCTTCAGAAGGAAAGCCATTGCCTCCAGAACCCACACACAATGGTCCAATCCTCATCATTGCGCCCAAATCATTGTTGTACAACTGGATGTCGGAATCCGCCAAATTCTGTCCCGAATTAAAATCGGCTTTGTATTTGGGTTTAAGCCGTCAGAAACTCATACCATCATTTGGTAAACTCGATTTGGTTGTAATGTCTTACGGTACCATGCGAAACGATGTTGAATTATTGCGCAACTACCGATTCAATTGCATCGTATTAGACGAAAGTCAAGCCATCAAGAACCCATCATCTCAAACCTCGCGGGCTTTGTTGAAGTTGCAGTCAAGAAGTCGAGTGGCATTGACGGGTACTCCCATAGAAAACACCCTGCTCGACATTTGGAGTCAAATGAATTTCTTGAATCCAGGTTTATTGGGTAGTTACACCTACTTTGAAAAGCAATTCATCCGTCCGATAGAAAAAGGAGCCAACCCCCAGAAAACGGAGGAATTACGCAAACTGATCGATCCTTTCGTACTTCGCCGTACCAAAAAGCAAGTAATGAAGGAATTGCCACCGAAAATTGAAAAGGTGCATTTCTGCGAAATGAGTGTTGAACAGGCTGAATTGTATGAATCGGTAAAGAACCAATACAGGAATGAGATCTTAAACCACGTTACAGAACTGGGCATTTCTAAGTCTCGCTTGAAAATCTTCAATGGTTTGATGCACTTGCGACAAATCGCCCTAAACCCCACACTCAAAGACGTGAATTATGATGGTGGGAGCGGTAAAGATGATGAAATTATGCGCATGTTGCTTCGGGCTGTGGCGAACGGACACAAAGTGTTGTTCTTCTCCCAATTCGTGGGCTATTTGAAGGTGTTTGAAGATATTTTTGAGCAACAAGGTGTTGAATATTGCTATTTGGATGGATCGATGGACGAGAAGGAGAGACAGGTCCAAATTGATTTATTCCAAAACGACGATAAAAAACGTGTTTTCCTGCTAAGTTTAAGGGCTGGAAACAGTGGATTGAACTTGACTGCGGCGGATTACGTGTTCTTGGCCGATCCATGGTGGAATCCATTTACCATGAAGCAAGCTGAAGATAGGGCCCACAGAATTGGTCAAGACAAGCCGGTGTTCTCTTATAAGTTCATCACGAAAGACACCATCGAAGAAAAGATTTTGGCCTTGCAAGCGAAAAAAGCCGCTTTGGCTGAAAGCGTAATTCCAGACGAGGACTCTATTTTATCGAGTTTGAACCTGGAAGAACTAGAAGACCTCCTGAATTAATCGCCCAAATGGAAAGCCCCAATTCACCGACGCAATTGTTGAATTCGGATTGGCTGATCCATCTTTCACCCTATTTTGATGGTCCTGATTACCAGCGGGTGATGGACCAAATTCGTGCCCACGAAATGGCCAATATTCGTGTATTGCCCCTCGTTGCGGAGCGATATCGTGCCTTTGAGTTGACTCCCCTAGGAAAGGTTAAATGTGTGATTGTCGGCCAGGATCCATATCATGGTGAGGGTCAAGCCAACGGACTTGCATTTTCTGTTAACAAGGGCATGAAATTACCACCATCGCTGAACAACATTTTCAAAGAGCTTCAGTCTGATTACCCGAATCAAATGCCTGCTGCTATCGGTGAACAAGGCGATTTAAGCGTATGGGCCAAGCAAGGAGTTTTGTTGCTAAATGCTGCGCTCACTGTGTGTGAATCGGCACCGTTGTCGCACCAGAATTGTGGATGGGATCCCTTGATCCAACAAGTCATTGCCACAATCAATTCTCAGTGTTCTGGGGTGGTTTTTGTACTTTGGGGTAAATCGGCCCAACGATACAAGTCATTTGTGGATTCCAAGATACATGCTGTGATTGAAGGTGTTCACCCAAGTCCACTATCGGCTCATCGCGGATTTTTCGGATCAAAACCCTTTTCAACAGTCAATGAGTTGCTCAACAATCAGGGAAAATCGCCTATTGACTGGTGAGTGGGAAGTCCAATAAATCAAACAATCCAAAACTGTGTAAAACTGATTCGCACAAAAAAGTATCGCCTTGATAACTTTGGAGTGTGGAAAATCCCATCAGTATTACCAAGGCTATCATTCATCAGGGCACTACGGCTGTGCTACAGGACGTGAATCTTCAAGTGTCTGAAGGTGAATTTGTGTACTTGATCGGTCGCACCGGGTCTGGCAAATCCTCTTTGTTAAAAACATTGTATGGCGAGTTGCCCTTGCAAGAGGGCGAAGCCAATATTGCGGGTTATAATTTGAAAGGACTGTTGAAGAAAGATGTCCCTTTCTTGCGTCGTAAATTGGGGATTGTTTTTCAGGATTTTCAATTACTAACCGACCGCAATGTCTTAGAGAATTTGATGTTTGTTCTTAGGGCTACGGGGTGGACGAACAAGCACGAAATGTTGGATCGATGCAAAGCTGTTTTGGAAAAGGTAGGTTTACAAACCAAAGATTACAAAATACCCGCTGAATTGAGTGGTGGAGAGCAACAGCGGTTGGTTATTGCTCGCGCATTGCTGAATGAACCCAAAGTAATGCTTGCCGATGAACCAACGGGTAACTTAGATCCAGAGGTGAGTGACGAAATCATGGCTCTTTTGAAATCCATCGCCAGAGAAGGGACAGCAATATTGATGGCTACACACGATTATCGATTGATTCAGAAATTTGGTGGTAGTATTTACAAGTTAGAAAATCGCAGTTTGCGCGCGATTGAAGCCTACGAATTCAATCAATCACTTTCTTAGTCGCTCCAAGGATATTTCCCTCCTCGGTGATTCAATGTAGGTTGTTTGCCAAGGATCCCATTGTTGACTCTCTATCCAATGCAATGTAATCGGATTTCGCATGGCAGAAGCTCTGCTATGAATTGGGCTAACGATATAAATATTGTGAGTGAGTATCTGCACCTGTGAATCCTTGGACAGTATTTTAATTTCTTGAATGTCTTTTTCCGATGAACCCAGATTGAATATGATATTCTTTGGTGGTTCATTGCCATTCATTCTGGCTTGATACTCCCAAGCATTTTCAATTGCCTTGGCATCGTTTGATATCAATACAATTTTCTGGGTGTTGTTGGAGGGTATTTTTTTGTTTAGGATCTCTGCAATACGTTCCACATCGGAATTGGATCCAAGAAACATCGGTATCAAAACAAAAACCATGTGATAAACCCATGTCCCGATGGCCACACCCATCAGTGGCTTTGTGGATTTATCGTCAAACGAAAACAATCTTGCCTTCGCCATCAAAAGGGTAGCGACAGGTAGCAACATCGTCATGAATTCTGCATTTCCTACGCTGTAGAAGGCAAATCCCAAGTGAAGATAGAAAACCCAAGATAGGGTACCGCTAAAAATGCGAATTGTGGTGGTTTGTTTTTTTCGATTTGAAATGTATCGCCAAACAAAGGCCAAGGACGAGATTGCCAACAGCAACAATCCAACCAAACCAATGATCGAAAGCAAAGGCCAAGCGACGATGAGGAATAAAATAAAACCATGGATTTGGAATATGGTGCGAAAGAGGTTGACGGCTGTAAATAAAAAGTTATATAGACCTATTCGGGTCTCAACGAGCCCTTGGTTGACATCATGTAAGATAAAGTTAAAGATGCTTTCATTGCTTGCGTAAGCAGCCAACATATATGCAAATAGGATGAGGCCGCCCGACAAAATTGGGGCTACCCATTTCCCTTTCTTCATGGCCGCTAATGCGTAGGCTATGAACCAGAAAATATATGATTGATGAAACAATACGGCGAAGGCGAGCGACACCCAGCCGGCTGAAGCAACTCTTTGTAGATTGTTTTCAATGAGATAACTCCCAAAAATGGCCAAAAACAGTGGCGCAATATAGGTTTCGTTATCGATGGCAAATCGCAAAATGCCGAACGAACCCAGTAGCAACCAAATAAGCCATTGTGCATTGGATTGGGTCGTATTTAATTTCAGCAGCCATGTGCGTAAAACCTCTAAGGTGAGTACACACAAACCGAGATTTAAAACAGTAAAACCAGCAATGGGATCGATATGAAGGAACTTGATTAAAGGTAGCCACACGGAACACCATGGCATGTAAAGCAAGTGGTGAGGTGATAACATAGATTTGAAGTCGCCCTCAAATTCCAAAGTGTCTGCGGCATAACCCCAACCATCGCCTGAATGAGTGATTGGAAATAGCAAAATACTCACCATCAAAATGGCGATAAATGCAAAATAAAATCCGCGGTTTGCATTTATTGAAATTCGCATCGCAACAAATATAGGGTGTGCTATCTTTGTGCCGTGCAATCTCCCCTTGATAATCCCATTTTTGAACTTATTGGCAAAACAGCCGATGAAATGAAGCTCAAAGCGTGGGTGGTAGGTGGTTTTGTAAGAGATTCCATTCTCAAGCATGAAAATAAGGACATCGACATTGTGGTTGTTGGTAATGGTGTCGATTTTGCCCAAGCCGTCGCTAAGAATTTTAACAACGATTGCACGTTAAGTGTATTCCGGAATTTTGGAACGGCACAAATCAAATTCGATGATTGGATTATTGAATTTATCGGTGCAAGAAAAGAAAGTTATCGTCGTGATTCTCGGAAGCCCATGGTTGAAAATGGCACATTGGAAGATGATCAAAATAGGAGAGACTTTACCATTAACGCCATGTATCTATCGCTAAATAGCGATCATTTTGGAGAGTTATATGATCCCTTTAACGGGGTTCAAGATTTACAGAACGGGGTGATCAAAACTTGCAATAACCCTGACGTTACCTTCGATGATGATCCACTCCGCATGTTGCGTGGAATTCGTTTCGCTTCAAGGTTAAACTTTCGAATTGAATTAAAAACATTTGAAGCCATTAAACGGAATGTCAATCGGATTGAAATTGTATCTCAAGAGCGTATTACCGATGAAGTAAATGCCATGATCATGGCAGAAAAACCTAGTCGCGCCTTTGATATGATGTCGAAAACGGGTTTGCTTACATTGATCTTCCCTGAATTGATGGCACTACATGGGGTTGAAACCAGAAATGGCAAATCTCACAAAGACAATTTTTATCACACTTTACAGGTACTTGACAACATTTGTGAACTGACAGATAACCTATGGTTGAGATGGGCCGCTATTTTACATGATATCGCCAAACCAGCAACCAAGCGGTTTGATAACAAAGTTGGGTGGACATTTCACGGACACGAAGACAAAGGCTCACGGATGGTTAAAAGCATTTTCAAACGAATGCGATTGCCATTGGATGAAAAAATGCGCTATGTGAGTAAGCTGGTATTGCTCCACTTGCGTCCTATTGTACTTTCAAAAGAAACCGTTACAGATAGTGCGGTGCGACGTTTAATTGTGGATGCCGGTGAACATGTGACAGATTTGGTGACATTATGCAGGGCCGATATAACGAGTAAAAACGAAGCCAAAGTAGAGAAACACCTTAGAAACTTGGTTTTGGTTCAAGATAAAATCAATGAAGTGCTAGCAAAAGACGAACTGCGGAACTGGCAGCCTGTTTTAACCGGTAATCACATCAAGAATCACTTTGAAATCAAGGATCCCCAGGACATTGGGAAAATCAAAGAGGCGGTGAGAGAGTTGATTTTAGACGGACACATACCCAATGAATTGGACATTGCCTTAGAAAAAGCCCACGAGATTGCTCAATCTATGAACATATCGCCTCGCTAAGAAGTTGTAGTAAAATCAACCACGAATACCTCAAAATAAATCACGAAATTTGCCCATAGTTTATGTTACAGATTGCCAATATTAGAAAAAACGCCGCCGACTTGGCCTCACGACTAGCCATCAGAGGCTTGGATGGAAACGCCTTGATTGCTCAAGTGTTGGAGATGGATGAGAAAAATCGTGCCAAGAGAACTGAGATGGAAACGCTCCAATCTAAAGGCAACCAGCTCACAGCGCAGATTGGTGAAATGTACAAATCCGGACAACGTGAAGCGGGTGATGCTTTGAAAATTACATCGGCGGAAATTAAAGATCAGTTAAAGACATTGGAAGCCGATGTTGAAGCGGGCGACCAAGCCATGACTCAGCTTTTATTAACCATCCCAAATACACCATCGGTGGAAGTTCCCAAAGGAAAAACGCCGGAAGAGAACATAGAAGTTTTGCTATGGGGTAGCAAACCCGATTTGTCAGCCCAATGTATACCACACTGGGAGCTGACTGCCAAATACGACATCATTGATTTTGAATTGGGCGTTAAATTGACGGGTGCGGGATTTCCTGTTTACAAGGGCAAAGGGGCTATTTTCCAGCGAGCACTCATTCAATTCTTTTTGAATGAAGCAGGAAAGGCAGGCTATATGGAAGTACAACCGCCCCTTTTAGTAAATGCAGATAGTGGCTATGGAACAGGTCAGCTTCCTGACAAAGAAGGTCAAATGTACCACTGCGGTGTTGATGATTTGTATTTGATTCCAACCGCAGAAGTGCCCATCACCAACTTGTATCGCGATGTGATTTTGAATGAAGCACAATTGCCCGTCAAAAATGCCGGTTACACACCTTGTTTCCGTCGTGAAGCAGGTAGTTATGGTGCTCATGTTCGCGGTTTGAATCGTTTGCATCAGTTCGATAAAGTAGAAATTGTACAAATTGTTAAGCCTGAGAGTTCGTATGGTGTATTGGAAGATATGTCGAACTATGTGCAGGGCTTATTGCAGAAATTGGGATTGCACTACCGCGTGCTGTTGCTTTGTGGGGGCGATATGGGCTTTACCAGTGCAAAAACCTACGACATGGAGGTTTGGTCTGCGGCCCAAGAAAAATGGTTGGAATGCAGCTCTGTTAGCAATTTTGAGACCTTTCAGACCAATCGTTTGAAATGTCGGTATCGCAATGCGGAAGGCAAGACCGAATTGGCGCACAGCCTGAATGGTTCAGCTTTGGCATTACCGCGTATTGTAGCCGCATTGCTTGAAAACAATCAAACGCCCGATGGCATCAAAGTGCCAGATGTTTTGGTTCCATATACTGGGTTTGAGTGGATCAATTGATATGTCGGGAGGATTAATATTGCCTGAATTTGATTGGGATGCATCCTGTTCCTTGGGTTCCCTGCTCAACGATGTGATGATAATACAGCAGTTTCCTACAGAGCTTGCCAAAGTGATTTCTGTTGTGAAAGAAGACCAATGGGAGATTGGATATAGAGAGGGTGGTTGGAATTTACGTCAAATCGTGCACCACCTGGCCGATGCGCATTTGAATGCCTACGTAAGAACGAAGCACATTCTTATCCAAGATCAAGACATGATACAACCTTGGGATGAAAACAAATGGAATGAAACGCCAGATGCACAATTTCATCAGGAAGCTAGTTACCTGATTTTGTTGGGTTTACATCAGAAGTGGTCATTGTTGTTGTTGGAATCCTTGAAAGATCCAGCGACCCATTTGGCCAAAACGTTACTACATCCAGAATCTGGTAGAATGGTCAGTCTCAGTGATATTATTCGATTGTATGCTTGGCATGGTGAGCACCATTTGGCGCAAATGCGTTATGCTTTGTCGCTCTAACGACCAAAAAATACAATTCAATTATTTTTTATAGGCGCGGAATACCCGCCATATTTGATAGGGGACTTTGATAAAGTCTGACCAACCAATCTTTGATCCTGCTACGTCGGTCCAAGTGCGAATAGGGACCTCCAAAACCATGGATTCAGCGTTTTTACCAAAGTGCTGTTGCATGCGTAACAACATTTCAACATCAAACAACCATGAAGTATAGAATGGTTTGCTGAAGCAAACTGGAATCAATTCGGGCTGCATTAATTTGGCACCGCATTGTGTGTCGTGGACTTTCCAGCCAAGACCTTGACTGATCAAAGTGGCAAACAATCGTCCAGAATAATGTCGGAATAGGGTTCTCTGTATATTGGCACCCAATCGGGCTACTCTGGACCCAATGATTAATATTGGTTTGGTCTGAGAATTCTCTTTAAAACGATAAAACCATTCAACTTCACTAAATGGAGTTGCCAAATCCGCATCCCAAAATCCAAAGTAATCGGCTTGAATATTGTCGAAACCGACCATGTCAATTTCAGATTGATATTGGGTTGACGTTGAATGGCCAATCATGGTACTGTAGGCGATATTCAATCCCAATGAAACTGCGTTTGATTTGCCTTTATTGTTTTTATACGATAAAATATGAATCCGAGATTTTATTGGAGAATCTTGTGAATCACGCAACTGTTTCAGCACAGGAAATGTCTCGTCTTTGCTGCCATCATTGACAAAAACAAATTGCAAAAATGCATCTTGCTGTAAGGCATGGGTATATTCCGCCAAAGGAATTCGCGTTGCTTCGTTATAACAAGGGATGATTAAGCAGGTTTTCATCAGACGCAATCTATCGGCCAAATTACCACTCATTTCCTTGCCAACCTATTCATTGAAATCGATTCGCTCACAGAAATTTGGATTTTTCTAAAAAAGCCAACGGAGAAGGGTAAATTTGCATCAATATGCGGGTCTATCAGAACATTTTGGAAACCATTGGAAATACGCCAATGGTGAAACTCAATACCATCACCAAGGATTTGCCTTGTACGGTATATGCAAAGGTAGAAACCACCAATCCTGGTAACTCCATCAAAGATCGAATGGCATTGCAAATGATTAAGGATGCTGAGGCTAGCGGCTTGTTAAAGCCAGGAGGGGTAATTATTGAAGGAACCAGTGGTAATACCGGTATGGGTTTGGCCATTGCAGCGGTAATCAAAGGATATCGTTGTATTTTCACAACAACCGATAAACAAAGCAAAGAGAAAGTGGATGCTTTGAAGGCCTTCGGAGCAGAAGTTATCGTTTGTCCAACCGATGTTGACCCAGAAGACCCCCGTAGTTATTATAGTGTGAGTACCCGATTGGCCAATGAAATTCCAAATGCTTGGAAACCAAATCAATACGACAATCTGAGTAATTCTAAAGCCCATTATGAGCAAACAGGTCCTGAAATATGGGATCAAACCGAAGGTAAAATCACCCATTTGGTGGTTGGCGTTGGCACAGGTGGAACTATCTGCGGAACCGGTAAGTTTTTGAAAGAGCAGAACCCAGACATTCAAATTCTAGGGATTGATACCTATGGGTCTGTGTTTAAAAAGTACAAGGAGACAGGCATTTTTGATAAAAATGAGATTTATCCTTACATCACAGAAGGGATTGGTGAGGATTTTTTGCCTGCCAATGTGGACTTTGGCATCATCGACCATTTTGAAAAGGTTACGGATAAGGACGCAGCGGTGATGACCCGAAGAATCCCACGTGAAGAGGCCATTTTTGTTGGAAACAGTGCGGGGTCAGCCATTGCTGGGTTACTACAAATGAAAGATCGCTTCAAGGCTTCGGATGTGGTTGTGGTGATTTTTCATGACCACGGAACCCGTTATTTGGGTAAAATGTACAACGAAGATTGGATGCGCGATCGCGGTTTTATCGCCCCTAAACCTTTAACCACGGCTTTGGATTTGATTGCCGGGCATGCACAATTGCCTCTATTGAGTGTAAAGCCCACAGATACCTGCGAACATGTAATAGGTTTGATGCAGAAATATAGCGTTTCTCAGTTGCCAGTAAAGGACGATTCCAATCAGTTTGTTGGTGCGGTTGAAGATGCGCAGCTGTACGCTGAATTGTTGAAAAACCGTGAACTTATGGAAAAGCCAGTGGCTGATATCATGGGAAAAGCCTATCCAATTGTATCTCATATGGCTACCATCGAAGAAGTATCCACAAAAATCAATCAAAGCAATGCAGCCGTTTTGATGATGGATATGGGCGGCAATTGGCATATTATCACCAAGCAAGACGTCATACAAGCCATTTCTAAAGGCAATTTATCGTAATATCCGTGTCATCCATTGTTATTAAAACCGCTGAGCAGATAGAAGGCATTCGAAAGAGTGCTCATTTGGCTGCCGAAACATTAAAATACTTGGAACAGTTTGTTGTTCCAGGGATGAAAACCATCGATATCGATAAGAAGTGCGAAGAATTTGTGCGTGATCACGGCGCTATTCCGGCGACCAAAGGCTACCGTGGATACAAGTACTCCTGCTGTATTTCTCCCAACGATGTAATCTGTCACGGCGTACCCAACGATACCATCATTGAACATGGGGACATTGTAAATATTGACGTAACAACAATTTTGGGTGGATTCTATGGCGACACTTGCAAGATGTACTACGCAGGAGAGGTGAGTGATTATGCCAAGCGCTTGGTGGAAACCACCAGAGAATGCCTTCGAGTTGGCATGCAACAGTGTTTTCCCGGCAATCGCCTGAATAACATTGGTTACCACATAGCCCAACATGCCCAAAAGAATGGGTATTCAGTGGTGTATGAGTTCTGCGGTCACGGTGTGGGTTTGAAATTCCACGAAGCACCTGACGTAGCCCATATCGCAGATGCCAATACAGGTCCGATTTTGAAACCTGGTATGATTTTCACCATTGAGCCCATGATTAATGCAGGTAAGGCAAGGGCCAAGGTGGATCGCAAAGATGGGTGGACAGCTCGAACCATCGATGGCAAATTGAGTGCACAGTTTGAACATACCATTTTGATTACCGAGGAGGGACATGAAGCCCTAACCGATGTCTATCATGATTTCTAAGATGAAAATTCACGTAGTTCATAGCGGAAATTTCAAATTGGATGGCGGGGCGATGTTTGGGGTAGTTCCTAAAGTGCTTTGGCAAAAATGGGTGCCCGCGGATGATAATAACTTGTGCAATTGGGCGATGCGATGTCTGTTGGTTGAAACCCTTGATCGCAAAATCTTGATCGATACAGGAATAGGGGATAAGCAGAGTGAAAAGTTCTTCGGACATTATTATTTGAACGGCGATTATTCACTAGATGGTTCTTTGGCTAATATAGGTATCCGTCCATCGGACATTACCGATGTTTTACTAACGCACTTGCATTTCGACCATTGTGGGGGTGCTGTGATTCGCAACGAAGCAGGGGCGTTGTTGCCCAAATTTCCCAATGCTCAATACCACGTAACGAAAGCACAATGGGAGCATGCGAATCACCCAAACGACAGAGAAAGACCTTCTTTTTTGACAGAAAACTTCTTGCCGCTAAAGGAGCATGGCGTTTTGAATTTCGTGGACGATGGTGACATTTTGTTTGATTGCATTGAAGTGAGAGTATTCAATGGACACACCTTGGGGATGATTGCGCCCGTAATACACGGTTCCAATTACACATTGATGTATATGGCGGATCTCATTCCAGCTGCAGCCCACGTCCCTGTGAATTATGTGATAGGCTACGATGTTCAGCCCTTAATTACGATGGAAGAGAAGAAACAGATTCTTCCGTGGCTCAAAGAAAAGGGTGCTTGGTTATTTTTTGAGCACGATGCAGCCTTTGCTGTGGCTCAATTGGATGTCAATGAAAAGGGACAATATTTGGCGGTGAATCGCACCAACGATTGGATATTTAACGATTGATTTCGTTCCTATTCCCCAATAAAAGCGTCTACAATTTCTTCTTTTTGCAAGGTTACCTCACCAGGTGCGGCATTCTTGGGCTTGGAAACAAACTTTCTCGCTACAACAATGACCGGAACCACTTGTTGCGTTTTGGCTTTGGAATTTTTCGCTGCCAAAGTAGCTGCATATTGGATAATGGCCTGAGGGAACTGTGCACCCTTCTTTTTAATAATCACGTGAGAACCAGCAACATCTTTTGCGTGCAACCACAGATCATTCTTTTGGCTCATTCTCAACATTTGATCGTTTGACTTATTGTTTTTTCCTACCCAAATTTGGTGGCCTTGAAATTCGTGCAATCGATAGGGTAAGGTGTCTGACTGCGCTTGAACCACAGGCACAGTCTTTTGATAGGACTTTAGCCCACGGAAATCCTCAGCTTTTAACACGCCATCCAGTTTTAATAAGGTTTCTTCTAAATTGGATTCGGTCAAAGCGAGTTGGTCTTGCAGTTTTTTCTGTTCAATGACTTCGTTTTTCGCTTTGCCATAGTATTTTTTGGCATTATCGGTGGCAGACAAGTCAGGATTGAGCTTAATCCAAATGCGTTGATCCGTGTAATAATCTGTTACAAGGGCCTTAGATAAACCGGGTTTAAGGGAATGTGCATGTGCGAGGATCAAGTCGCCAATCTCTTTATAACTCCGACGCTCAGCAATTTCTACCAGTCGACGTTTTGATTCAGAGTGTATTTTTTTTAGGTGCTTTGCCTTCCGCTCTAACTGATCCTTGAGCTGTGCTTTGTTTTTTTCAAAGAAGTACGTTCTCAGGAAATTGTGTTGGGCCGTCAATAAATCTGTTATACTGAAAGGTTGGCTCAAAAATCCCAAGACACTCCATTCTTCAATGGTTGGAACGATGCTTACCGCGGCAAGTTCATTCTCAATATTGATATCTGGATACTGAAAATCCCAATCGGACTTTAACGATAGTTTGAATATAGACAGTGTTTCCCCCGTATTGGTGTCGCGCAATAGAATGTTGCCGAATTTGCCAAACCCTTTGATCCAAAGTTGATGTTGCTGTCCTACAGATAAACAAATCCACCGATCCTTTGGATTGTAGTGCACCTGTCTGATAGATTGGTTTTCAATTTCCTTGAACTGCAAAATGCCCTTTTTATTGGCGCTGCTATCGAAAATTTTATCGCTAAGAAACAGAATCAAATGACCTTCAATGAATTTACATTCAATGGTATAGGTTTCTCCGTTCTGTTCAATAAACTGAAGGTAAAGCGTGTCTTTGTCAAAACTAATCGCACCTTGAAAACAACCACCGATCAACCGTTTACGGAATTCATCAGCCCACATGCCATATACCCAATTCACGCTAAACATCACGCAAATTTCGTCTATTAGGGTGATTTTGGACGCATCAATGTGAGAGAACTTCTCGCAAATCGTTTTGATTGCCTCAAGCTCTTGTATTCAAGGATAACAGCATATACGCCTTCGGGGCAATCTTGGTTGTTTTTGGTGCCATCCCAGAGGATTTTCTTGTCTTTCGATTCATACACAATTTCACCCCAGCGATTGAGAATCATCAGTCGATAATCGGAAGACCCATAAATGTCTGGTTGAAACGCATCATTAATACCGTCGCCATTGGGTGTAAATGCGGTTGGGAGATACAAGATCACCGTATCATGGTAGCAGATGTTTTTGATTACAGTGTCAGCACACCCACCTTCGTTCTGAATCGCCAACATGACTTTGTAATTGGGTAGCAATCCATTATACTGATGGGTGGGGTTGATACTGGGTGAGAATGGAGTTTGTGTTTCATCGCCCCAAAACCACTGTCCTTTAGTACCACCGCTGCTTTGATTAATGAACAGGGCAGTTTCGTCGAGCGGCGACAAACAATCACCTTGACTTTGTTTTTGAATGCTAAAACCCGCTTGAATGGCTTTGTATCCAGGGATTTCGATGGTGGTATCTGTCTGACAACCAGTAATTTCGTCTCGAATGGTCACCCGATATAGATTGTCGGCAAAGGCATGTAACGTATCTGCCATGTATCCAAGATCATGGGCCCAAGTGCGTTTCGCAGGGTTTCCATTTCCCAATTTCAGCAAAGCCCAACCCTTTAACCCCCTACAAACGGTATCGCTCACAGTTGTTATTGACCAAACACGCGGATGAACATAAATGTTGGCGGTATCTTGAGCGTCGTCTGAACATCCGTCACTCACTGTCCCAATCAATCTTCCGCCTTGATTGGCGATATAAAAGGTTTTATTGCCTGTCTGACCATGAGACCATTTTAAGGAATAATTGGCGATCAACCCCCCGTTCGCGATAGCATCGAACGTCAATATTTTACCGTAGCACGCACTATCGCTTTTGGGCGATAGAATTATTTTTAGTCTGGAATTAACATCCATTGACTGACTGTCATTGTTTGTGCAGGCACCTTGTTGAACTTGGTAAAAAATTCGATGTCGACCTTCCCCTGCAACGGCTGGATTGAACGTTGAATCCAAAATGCCATTACCAGACCAACTACCCTTGCTAGGGATTGCAGTCAAGGCAAATTGAGAATCTTTAAAGCAATACCATTGGGGATGGTTAAATACGATTTTTACCAAGGTATCTACACGAATCTTGGTTGAATTTAGACATCCTTCAGACGATTTATAATTGATCGTATGCAATCCTGCCCCAGCGGTGATTGTATTAAAAATACCGCTAGATTGTGTGATTCCAGGACCCCAAAACAATCCATTTTTATCTTTTTTAAACAAATTTAATTGTTTGACATTTAAACAAATAGATGTGTCTAATTGAATAATTGGTTTAGTTTTAACCCAAACAACAAGCGTATCATCACACCCTTTGTTAATATATCGAATAGTAAACACCCCGGGTCCGGATATCCTGGGATCGAATCCATTTTTCTTAACCGCTGCGTGCCCCATCCACTGTCCGCCTGGGATAGAAACACGTACACCTTTCGATACAAATGTTGTAAAGGTATCTTCCAAACAGAATTTCAAGGTGTCAGGCTGTAATACCTGTACTGGAAGTATATAAACAAACTTGCGATCACTACACTTTGGTGTTTTTAAGATCAGTGTATCAATACTTGATTTTGAAGTGGCATTCCACCAATCCGGGCTATATTGATTACCGCTGCCATTGATCCCCTTGCTCGTCCATGTGTAACTTGAATTGGGCCTGAATGGTTTTAGTGTTTGTTTACCAGCGGTTGGACAGAATGTATCATTCAATCCTGCATCGCCCGGCAAAACAGTGAGAACGGTTGTATCACGACAGCCCCCTTGGGCCGCATAAATGATGTTATAATTCTTTGGACCACCCATGAGCGACGGATTGTAGGTGCCATAGTAGTAATTCACCAGCCCCGCGAAGTAGTTAGGGTACAAACCCTTGGGAGAGAAGGTGAGGGTAGCAGACGTCACCGACTCACAAACTGTATCGTATTGGGGGACTTGAATGGGTTGAACAAAGACGGTTTTCTTTGATGTACATCCCTTCCAGGTATATGTCAGAATATAGGTCCCTGCGGTATCTGGGGTAAATAAACCATTGATTGTGGTTTTGGGACCAGTCCATGTTCCGCCTGCTGGCCCATACCAATATAGGGGGAATGAACTTTTACTTGGACAAAAAACGTTTTCGTAGTTGTAAGGGGCGGTTACAGTTACATTGACAGTATCCGCACAATTGCCGATTTGATACCAAACTTTTACAGTACCCCAAACACTGTTTGGTTTGAACTCACCGGTTTTGGCATTTACAATCCCACTGCCTTTCCATGTGCCGCCCACAGGTGTCGCACGAAGCTTAAAATTGGGATTGTAGTAACAAACCGACGTGTCTGATTGCGCTTTTGGAGGATCTAATACCACAATATCGATTGTGTCATAACCGGGGACAGAAGACCCATCTTCTATCTTTATCGTGTACTTACGATTGGCATTTAAGCACTGCGTGATAGGGCCTTTTCCAGAAAGACCAGCGGGTGTCCATGTATATTTGTATTTTGTACTGTCACCGCCGGTTGCTGTTAATGTGAGCTTTACACAATCGCCTTTGCATATGGTATCTTTGTTGCTTTTAAGGTCAACGAGGATTGGGCAGTTGGAGATGGAGAAATTGTAGAGACTTTGTAAAAAATACACACTATCGCAGTAGTCGCGATAGCCATGCTGGTGGGTGATTTTATATAATCCGTTTAGTGTAAGTCCGCCAGTAACAGTCAATTCAAACAACTTTGACAGCCCATTACTACAGTTCAGTGCCTTGATTTTGGTAATTTTTGCCGCATTGGGCCCTGACATGGAGGTGTTATTCAAATTGACAGAATCACAAGGTATGGCAACATCTGTCGCCAATTTGATCGTAGAATCTTTACAGCTTGGAAGCGATATACCAACGCTGGCTTGTAGAAATTTAAATGGGGAAGGCTTGATTGTTTGAACTACAACGGATGCTTTCCAACCAGAACAAGTGATACTTTTGTCTGACTTGAAGTGAATTGTGATAAAACTGTCTGTTGAACTCACAGTTCCGGGGCCAATATTTCCGCTCCATGCCCCGAGTAAATTGGCAAAAGTATCCTTTCCATCAAAAATCCGCATGACATCATTGTCTTTCTCCGTACAAAAGCTTGAAAACTTCAGGATGATGGATTTTGCACCGGGAATTGAAAGGGTAAGAGTCGTGTTTTCATTGTGGTCATAATCAGACTTATTTAGTGCTTTGTCTGAATCAGTGACAGTGCCTTTGCAAATTCGAAACCGACCATTTTGTTGGGTTATGGTAGTTTGGGATACAGCATCACTGCCGTAGCTTAACCACAATAATCCAATAATCCAAAATTTCCAGTTGTCTAACAATTTGCTTATTTGTTGATATTGACTGATTTAGACGTCAAAGCGTTGCTCCAATGCTGCGCTCTGTCTTTTATCCGAACCTGAAATTGTGTACTTTCTGAGCTTCCTGCACCCAATAAGAATATGTTCTTCAGGGTGATGCGAACACTGCCCGATATCGCCACTTTCGCTGTAAGGGGTGCCAATGGCTTCAAATGATAATAATCTGGTTTCCCAAAACGAATGTCTTTCACCTCAACCGACAGAGAATCGGCGCTCTCAAAACCCAAATCACCGTCGCCATCGCTGTAATCAAAGGTGAGCACAACCGTATCTGTAAACTGCTTAAAATCAGATTTATTGAGTGTTAATTTGGAAATACTTGGCTGCGGATCACCGGCATATCGGTCATCATATTTACATGAAAAAAACAAAATAGAAATTGTCAATATATTGAAAATCAATTTCATAAAACACACTACTTATACTTTATGGCGAAGTATGTCTTCAGTAGGAACATACTGTTGTTATTGGGTATTTGATAATTGGTATTTTTCGCATCGCTAAGCGTAATTCTAAACCAAATCACATCATTTTCAATGTGTTTGCTGCCGTCGTAGAGGAAATTCCAATAGTAATCGCAACTACTTGCAAAAAGACCAGACAAATTCTTATTCGGGCCACCTGTCATACTCATCTCCTTGGCTGGATCAAATTTAGCCGGATCCGAAGACCAATTGACAGTTACATTTTTTAAACCGCTGACTACAGTATTGTCATCGCTCAACGATACCCAAAGTGTAGGAGATTGTCCAACTGAAATTTGCGCCGCTTCATACTTACCTGCCCGAAAAAGCGGAACTCCACCAACCAAGAATTGAACACCCAGCACTTGCGGTGGAAAATCTACGGTTTCTGGAGTTTTACCAAGCCAATCCTTGGCTCCAGCATTTATCCAGTCGTTCAAACGAACCATCCAAGAGTCTTTTTGAACAGGGTAGTTGCTATTGGGCTCCAACGAAAGCGGCATAATTCCCGAATTTCCGTTTAAATCAATTAACAGTCTTTGGGGCAGCATGCTACTGGTTGAGGAAAAAGGCACCACGCGATTTTTGAACTTACCTGCAAAATCAGGCTTTGTTACAGAATGATTCACCAACGAGTAATAACTACTTTCAACGGTTCTAAAATCTGGCTCAAAGTTCCCATCATGGCACCCACTGTTGGCGCAAGTGGGTTTGAAAAGCCCTGCATGTAATCCTTGAATTGTGCGATAATTCCACGTATCCTTGGTCGTTTGGATGGTATCGCTAGCTTTTTTGAAAGGGTTTTTAATTACAGGCCCATCCGATTCACATCCCACAGCGAACAAAGCCACAACAACAACAATCGAATTGTATAAGTTGATTTTCTTGCCGCTGATCGATGGACGTTTATTCATGGTTATATTCTTTGGTATAGGCTTCGTGCTAACGGGTCAATCAAGCCACTATTGTTCACATCGTCGAGGATACCGAAAACATCCGCTATTGTCGGCACAATATCCGTGAGTCTGCCCACAGGTTGTGCTTCGCCACCAACACGAATGTTTGGAACACTCTTACCCATCATTAAACCCCAAACACGAAGTGCATTGGCATCGCTGTGGTCGTAGGCTACCCAGTCGTTCTGATCCAAAATGGGATTCGGATTTTCATTCCTTCCACATTCAGGCGCTACGATAAAAATGGTATTGCCCGACATTTCAGGAATGTTGTTTTGAATATGCTGCCACAACCAACCTGTAATGTGGTCCGCTCTGTGTAACATCTGTAAATAACCGGTAAAATTGGAATGACAAGAATCTACTCCTGAGATATTGACCGCAAGCATTTTGGGTTTGAATTCCCGCAAGACTTCCGCGGCATACATGATATTCACCGCATCTCCTGTATCCGTTACTGGGGGCATCGCTAACTGCCCAGCCTGTTGTTTAGCAAAAACACTTTTGATAAAGTCCTTGATTTGGGTTTTCTCTTCGTCTGTGTTACTTACACTGCTTATTTGATCTTTGGTAAGTGCGAAACTTTGGTCCAAGAAGTTCTTCATGAAGTACATGGGTTCCAAATCTGTGCGTGTATAGGTCTTCGCATTACCTAATACCTCTTTGCCTGCCGATGAGAAAGTAACAGGTGCTGCGAACATATTACCCCCATACGACAATCCATAATCTTTGTGATTGCTTGAGTTTAACAATGGGGTAGAATTGCCAATCCCGTTACCAATAAACCATGTATCCGTGGCTTTAAATCCCGCGTGTTTCCTGAGATATTCAAAGATAGTTGGGTAGGCAGGTCGAACCTTTAAACCCTGGTTGGTTCCCGGATTTCCTGTGAGTAACGTATTCAAACCGACGTAGTGCCCTGCGCTTTGTGCACGCATTTCGGGAAATAACAGACCCGATTTCTCCATCGATTGAGTCAACAACTTGGGAATAGGCTCGGAGCCGTTGGGTTTTCCTGCGACACTGGTGCCATAGGCGATTTTCTTGTTGGGCGCGTTGCCTTCAAACAGGTTGGGCATGATGTTTCCAGCCGCACCCGTAACACCTTGACTATCCTCTAGGTATCGCCCTAAAACACTCTCCTGCTGTCGAACCCCACCTGCAAACATCACTAAAACAACGTGATCGGCCTTCACTGAGCCTGTTTTTGCGAATAGCCTACCTGACGGAAGAATATAGGGTGCTAATAAGCCTCCACCTAGGGCGATGCCTGATTTTGTGATAAAATTCTTTCTATTCATTTCGCCTCTGTCTTAATAATATTGATACTCTTCACTACATGCAAAAGCGGTGTAAACCATTTCTACTGTTACTGCTTTGTTATTGGTTATGTATTGCTTAAAAAATGCTTTTTCACCCTCACTCGGGTATCGCAAATAGAATCGCTTGAAAGTACTAATGATAAATGCATCAATATCCATTCGCATCACCGCATCTTTTGGAATGGTAATGCCTGAAGTGTTGAAGTAATTGCTCAACAACATCTCGTTGGCAACATCCTGGTCGCCGATGGAGTAGAGTACGTTCTGGGTTTTATATAACTGATTGGGGGAAATAGCCGTTTGGTATAAATTTGTGTAGAGGATCGAAATGAACTCGGCGTCATTTTTCTTTTTGGTCTTACGACTCTTATCCTCCAACACATTGACTTGATCAACCTCGTAACCAATAATTCGCTCCTTTGTGCATGCTGAAGTGCACAATAACAATCCATAAATAAACCAAGGACGCAATTTAAAACTGGGCATATTCATCTCCTATGATTACATTTTTAATGACTTGTTCAATTTGATGACTCTGATAGAATGCATGAAATAGGTTACTCACCTCGGCAGTTGTGGCTTCACGCTGAAGCAAGACATAGTAAAACCAGCGAATTTGAGCTTCGTGAAACGCATCGGAATTCACAACGGCATCGCAATATTCATTTTTATTCGCTGCCCATCGAGAAAATATGGCTGCGGGTGCATTTTTTTCAATAATCGTATAGGAGCGATCAAATTCGTCTTTTGTTGGATTACGGAGTAAGCAATTATCGAAAACAGCATTGATGTAGTTAAAACTATTCATATTAATACCGTCGTAAATAGAATTGTTCATCATTACAGCGCAAATGTTGCGGTAGTCTTTGATGCGCTTGCGAAATACATATCGGCTGTTCAAGACATCAAAGTATTTGGTCTTTGCATCGGTGTAACGATACACCCCTATAGAATCGCCATTGAGTCGGGCAACCGTAATGCCGAAATTCAAATTACCAATAAACTGTGCAATGCTGGGATCAGACGCACCTTCCAAAAAACGGGCTTTGGAAATATCATATATTCTCTGTGCAAAGGCATGTCGGTAAGAAGAATCTCCTGAACGATATGTGGTATCAAACATCAACATACTCACCAATCGCTGTCGACAAGAATCATGCAATTCAGCCAATTTTAATTGATTTGTAAAAGAAATACGCTCGGTTTCGGTGGCTTCTCTACCCAAAAGGTCGATAAACATTCGCTGCACATAATTCTCAACCCTAAGGGTAGAAACTCCCTTGTAGTTCGGGGGTTGGTTGTTTTTTACCGCGATATTTTCTGTTTCCGTGCACCCAGCCAAAAACAGGTGGAACACGCCCAAATACAGAAGCCGCTTCGTGAGTTTGAAAATGTCCATATCTCAAATGTACTTGTTCACAATTGGGATTGCAAGTTTATGACATCCGTCATTTTCAGTTGACGATAAAATCATGTAGTTTCGCATTCAAAGATTTTCAATAATATGGCATTTTATCATAGGTCTGGATCCGTTCCCGCAAAACGACATACACAATTTCGCAAACCTGATGGAACCTTATACTCAGAGGAGTTAGTGAGCACCGAAGGGTTTAGCAGCTTATACTCTTTAATATACCATTGCCACCCACCCACATTGGTAAAGAATATCGAGGAACCATACAGTGTAGAGCCCAAAATTGCCAAGGAGAAGAACATGCAGCATCGCAGTTTTTTAACTTTCAAAACCAAGCCAGAATCGGATTACATCAAGAGCCGCAAGACCCTGTTAATGAACAGTGATGTGATGATGGGCTCTGCTGCGCCGACGCAAGGATTTTCAGATTATTTCTACAAGAATTCAGACGCCGATGAAGTCTTGTTCATCCATGAAGGCTCAGGGGTGTTGAAAACCATTTACGGCAATATCCCCTTTGAATACGGTGATTATCTGGTTATCCCAAGAGGCACAATATATCAATTGCATTTTAACGATAAAGACAATCGGATCTTCTTTGTAGAAAGTCCTACACCCATTCATCCGCCCAAGCGTTATCAAAATTCGGTAGGACAGTTAATGGAGCATTCCCCTTATTGCGAACGTGACATAAAGTTGCCCGAAAACTTGGAAACCCATGATGAGATAGGGGAGTTCAAAGTACTAATTAAAAAACAAGGTTTAATATATCCATATACCTACGCCACACACCCCTTTGATGCTATTGGTTGGGATGGTTATTTGTATCCATATGGATTTAGTATTCACAACTTCGAGCCGATTACTGGACGATTGCATATGCCGCCTCCGATTCACCAAACCTTTGAAGGACGGAATTTTGTGATTTGTAGCTTTGTTCCTCGAATGTACGACTACCATCCACTGAGCGTTCCTGCGCCTTACAATCATTCAAACATCGATTCAGATGAGATTTTGTATTATGTTGATGGCGACTTTATGAGCCGCAAACACGTTGAGCGGGGTATGATTAGTTTGCATCCCAAAGGGATTCCGCACGGTCCACACCCGGGTACTGTTGAAAAAAGTTTGGGTAAATTGGAAACCAAAGAGCTCGCAGTTATGATCGACCCATTCTATCCTTTGATGATTACCACCGACGCGATGGAAATGGAAGATCCTGGCTATTGGAAATCTTGGGTAGAATGATGAACTTTGGTCTTTTATGGCCAGAATTCTCCTCCTAAGCATTGTTTTCTTTTTTCTTTCTCCATTACACGCACAATTCAGGCAGCCGCCGTATCACCGATTGGTGAAAAAAACAGAACGTCGTTTGGAACGCGTTGATAAGCGCATAGAATCGGCTAACCGACAGCAATACACAGTAAAATCGCCGTTGAGAAAATCCGCAGAAACCATTCGTGTGGAAAATCTCTTGAGCATGCCACAAACACCCGATCGCTATTGGCAGCAAGAATGGTTGGCCACAATGAATCCTGCATTGGGGCGCCCTACACCAGAATTGCTTTTCGCGGAGATGTTGCAGCAGCAAAGTGTTTCTCTTGATCGCAGGGCGATGCCTGGAACCACAAAAACAAGTTGGACATCTCGAGGACCTAATAATTTGGCAGGGAGAACACGAGCACTTGCCGTTGATCCAACGGTGACGTCAGGCAAAAAAGTATGGGCTGGCTCAGTAACAGGCGGTTTATGGTATAATAACGATATAACCAGTTCGAGCAGTCAATGGAATTTCGTATCTAGCCTTTGGAGTAACCTTACTGTAACTTGTATTGCTTTTGATCCCAATACACCAGGCACCATGTATGTTGGTACAGGAGAGGGTTGGGGGTCTACTTCATCAAGCAGTCGGGGATTTGGTGTATTCAAGAGCATTGATTCTGGAAAAACATTCACCCAATTGGCTGCGACCAAGTCTTATTTTTTTATCAATGATATCGTAGTGCGCTCTGAGTCAGGCAAAAGCGTGGTTTATTGTGCAACAGACATGCAATATGTAAACGGTGCTTGGCATGGAACAACCACAGGTGGATTAATGAAAAGTACCAACGGCGGAATTTCATTTACCAACGTTATGCCGAAGATTCCTGGGTATACCTTGTCGATGATACCTGCTGATTTAGAAATTGGAGCCGACAACCGCTTATGGGTTGGTTCGCGTCGAAATTATGCCCAAACTGCCACGGATAAAGGAGGCGGTCGGGTACTGTATACCGATGATGGTGTGAATTTCACCACTGTGTACTCACATGCTGATAAAGCGGGCAGGGTAGAGCTTGCTTGTGCGCCGACTTCGGCAAATACGGTATATGCTGTTTTTGAATCCAATGGAAAAGTAGATACCCTATTGCGAACCTTTAATAAAGGCACCACGTGGTCGGCCATGAAAAAACCCAAAGACGCTGATGCGGGTATTCCGGCAACAGATCCATCGCGTGGTCAGGCATGGTATGATTTGATTTTGGCTGTATCACCCAAGGATTCATCGGATGTGCTTTTTGGGGCTATTGATGTCTTTCTTTCTGAAAATTCCGGTGGTTCATTCATTCAAGTGGGAAAATGGAGTGACAATTCTGGGCTTGCCAACCTTTCTTGCTCCTATGTTCATGCCGATCAACACAATATTGTATTCGTACCCGGCACCAATGCTTGTTTGATTGGGAATGATGGGGGTGTATATTATTGTCCTGATATCTTGGACAACCTTTCGTATCAATCCGTAATCTATGAACGCAACAATGGATATATCGTTACGCAGTTTTATTGGGGCGATATCAGTCAAACAAAGTCCAAGAATTTGATGCTTGCAGGTGCCCAAGACAATGGTTCGCACCAGTTAAACACATCGGGATTGGTCAATAAGAATATGGTTTCTGGGGGCGATGGAGGTTATTGCTTCATCAGTCAAACGAACGACAACAAACAGGTGGTTAGCTACGTTTATAATCAGTTTTTTGCAACGTCTGACAACTGGGCCAATGCAGCGAAGATTATCGACGATGCGACCACTGGAAAGTTCATTAATCCAGCAGCATGGGACGATGTGAATGGCGCTTTGATAACAGGAAAAGGGAAATGTACTCTGTATCGCAACAAATTGGGTACATCTGCTACATTGGCGAATACCGTAACGGTTAGCTCAACCACAGCAAATGGAGCACCCAGCGTGATTACGAGTAGTGTTAGTAGCACGGGAAAAGGACAACTGTATGTGGGAACCGATGTAGGAAAGGTATTTGTAACCACTGACATTGGTGCCTCGACACCGGTTTGGTCCAATATTACGGGTACCATTAATGCTGGTAATATCAGCGATATATTCAGGTTAAGAAAATCCGATACTTTGTTTGTGACATTGAGTAACTACGGTGCAAGTGTGAATATCTACATGAGTACAGATGCAGGCAAAACGTGGAAATCCAGGGATGGAAACATTGCCGATATGCCCATTTGGGGAATATTGCTAAACCCGAGAAAGCTTGGGGAGGCCATTATTGCCACAGAATTGGGGATTTATGGCACTTCGGATGTGTTTGCTGCATCCGTTGTTTGGGCACCCTACAACGATGGAATGGGGGCGGTTAAAGTTGCGAATTTAAGATATCGCGATGCCGACCAAACCATCATGGCCACAACGCATGGGAGAGGGGTATTCACCTCTGACGCTTGGTCTAAAGCCAGCCCGATCGTAAAATTCGGCGTAAGCAAAGACACTGTGTGTTCCCAAGAAACGCTCACTTTCAAGGATTCTACACTGAATTCACCCACTGCATGGAGCTGGAGTTTTTCACCACGGTCCGGAATCGTTTACCGCAATGGCACAGATTCTACAAAACAAAACCCAGTGGTTCAATTTACACGAGGTGGAACATATTCAGTGACCTTAACTGCGTCCAATGCAATTGGAGAAGATCAATTATCAAAAATCAATCGCATTTTTGTGATAGACTCAATACCATTAACAATTTCAATCCAAACGAATCCGGCTGTAGTTTGTGTGAATGATACATTTTCATTGACTTCAACGGTTAATACCAATGGTAAAACCATCGTTGCAGCATATTCATGGAAGAAAAACGGAACAACCCTGGCGAATACAAATGCCCATTTGCACGGATTAACACCGAACACTGCCGATAAGTACCAATTGTTTGTACAATCCACCACACGCTGTGTGACGCCGAATCCAGCACAAAGTGCAATAGTTTCGCCAAATACAAAAGGCATCAAAACGATTACTGTCAGTTGCAACATGGATACTTTGAAAGCAGTGCCATTGGGATCAGGTACCTACAATTGGTTTAAAAATGGCGTCAAAGTGGGTACTGGACAAAAGTTCAAACCCAGTGAAACAGGACTTTATCGTTGTGTATATGATGATAATGGCTGCAAAAGCGATAGCAGTGCGATTATTATATTGAAGTCAATCGGTGCCAGGAATTTAGCTGTAGAGGCGGTTAGTGTATACCCAAATCCAGCCAAGGGGCAATTTTCGATTCAAGGCCTGTCGGAATTGGGAGAAATTCGGATTTTCAATGCTGTGGGACAGTTAATGAAAGATATTCTTGTTGCCAATGGCCAAGCAACGCTGGATGTTGATATTCACGGATGGGTTGCCGGATTGTATTATGTTGAGTGTTACAATGTGTCGGGATCACAGATTGACAAACAGATTCTGGTCGTTGAGTAATTACAATGTTTAAGAATTCAGCCTAATGATTAGGCGTTTCTTATCATATGAATCTTTTGTTTCATAATTTACATTATGTTAAATAGGCGGAAGCAATAAAAGTCGGATCGCTCCGACTCTTACTGTACAAATAAAATAATTATTCCATTCCTTTAATCAACGACGTGTACTTTTCAGCACCGGCCGTATCTCCTATCTCAAGACAAGCCGACTTCAACGCTTTACAAATATTAATCTGATCAGTTGTTGAATAATCCACATTGTCCAAGGCTCTTTCCAAGTATTTCTTGGCGTCAGTAAACAACATTTTCAATTCTTCATCCACCAATTTCTTTTTGGCACCAACCGCAGCACTCCGTTTGTCGTAAAGCTTGCGACTCTCGTATTTCATTAAGGATAAGCCCAAGTTAAAATTGGCATCATAATTAAATTCGTCCATCTCAACTGCTTTGCGATAATCTGCTATCGCTGCGTCATATTTCGCCTGGTTTTCGTTCAAATATGCACGTGTGTAGTACAATCGGCTGTTGGGTTCAATGCCAATTTGACGATCAACATCGGCATACAAGCGTTGTTCTTGTTTAATTCCAACAAAGAAGTTTACCAAAACCTGGAACATCCCATCGCTGTTATTCGAAGCAACCAGCGCCGTACGGATACAATTTTCGGCTTTTACAGTATCTCCGTTGGTCAAATAGGCCTTCGACAACCCTTCTACAATGGCAGGAACCGTATTTCCATTGTCTACCAATCCTTGAAGAATCGCAATTTTCTGTGATTTGTCGCTGTGTAACGTTGCTACCTGCGCATAGGTTTCTGTCAAACTCGCTTTGGTGATTTTGTTGTTTGCCAAGTTATTTGACATCGCCGTATCCAAATATCCATACATTGAAATCAATTCAGCGTAGTAAATACAGAGCGTATCATAACTTTTAGTGGCAAAAAACGAGATGGCTTCGTTGTAGCCTGCTGCAAATGCATTTCCGGCCAAAGCTGTTCCATTTTCTTTCTCCTCTGCCTTTTTGGGCATGGTGCTTTCATGAAATTTGCGAATAGAAACCATGGCTTCCAAACCTGCTCCATCTGTTAAGCCTTTCAACAGTTCGTTGTTTTTGGCACCGGCGATTCTCGCATAAACATCAGAGCGTACCAAATACATCTTTGGCAATTCAGCAGACTTTGGATTGATTTTGGCCTTGTCGATTTCTTCTTTGGCCGTAATCAAATCCTCCACAGAATTGCTCATCAACGCATATTCTGCAGAGTTGACAGCTTTGATTTGAGCAGTGCTGCATTGAGCAAAACCTAAGGTTAACGCAATGCCGAATGTAGTTTTGAATAGATTATTCATCGTTTTGTGGTGTTTCGGTTTCAGTTGTTATGTCTGGAGCGCTACCCTCACCTGCATCTACACCTTCAATGAATTCGGCCGCTGATTCTTCATCTTCGTCCTCTTCCTTGGGTGATTTTGCCAAACCTGCGATGGAATCCGAACCTTTCAGGTTGATCAGTCTTACCCCTTGTGTGGCACGACCCATTACCCTCAATTTATCGATTGCCAAACGAATGGTTAATCCACTCTTACAGATGATCATCAAACCATCTTCATCGGTAACCGACAGAATTCCTACCAAGCTTCCAGTTTTTTCCGTGATAGAGATGGTTTTAACACCTTTTCCTCCCCTACCTGTAATTCGGTAGTCTTCCAGATCAGTGCGTTTACCGTATCCTTTTTCACTTAAAACCAAGATGGTGGCTTCACTCTTTCTTGGATTTACACAAACCATGCCAATTACTTCGTCTTCGGCAGATTCAAGGGTTACACCACGCACACCAGCCGCAGTTCTGCCCATCGGTCGAACTTTTGCTTCAGGGAAACGGATGGCTTTACCTTGTTTCTTGGCGATGACCACTTCACTATCTCCATCGGTCAAACAAGCTTGTAACAATTCATCGCCTTCGCGAACGGTGATCGCATTGATACCGTTGGTTCTAGGTCGACTGTAGGCCTCCAGCGAAGTTTTCTTCACAACACCTAGCTTGGTTACCATAATAATAAAGTTGTTCTCCAGATACTCTGGATCCTTTAAATTCACGATATTCAGGTAGGCTTTTACTTTGTCGTCGTTCGGGATACTGATCAAATTCTGAATCGGTCTGCCTTTGGTCGCTTTTTGTCCTTCAGGAATCTCATATACCTTCAGCCAGAAACAACGCCCTTGCTCTGTGAACAACAGCAAATAGTTGTGTGTTGAGGCGATAAACAAATGTTCTACGAAGTCGGCATCTCGGTGAGTAACACCTCTCAATCCTTTACCACCGCGATGTTGCTCCTTGTATTCGCTCAATTGAGTACGCTTGATGTAACCCATATGAGAAATGGTTATCACCACTTCTTCATTGGGGATCAAATCTTCGATATTGAATTCACCTGCACTGAATTCGATGTTGGTGCGACGTGCATCGCCGTATTTATCTTTGATTTCAGTGATTTCCGTTTTGATGATTTCCATGCGCAGGTCTTCAGAAGCCAATACACTTTCGTAGTATTGAATTTCTTTCAAAACGGCATTGTATTCCTCGCGGATTTTATCGATTTCTAGTCCGGTCAAACGCTGTAAACGCATTTCCAGAATGGCTTTTGATTGAATTTCCGACAAACCAAACTGGCTCATCAAACCTTCTTTTGCTGCATCTGGGGTGCGACTCTCACGAATCAATTTGATTACTGCATCGAGATTATCCAACGCAATGATCAAACCCTCTAATATATGGATACGCTTGCGTGCTTCGTCCAACAAATACTGGGTTCTGCGCTGTACAATCTCATGTCGGTGATTCACATAATGCTTGATCATGTCTTTGAGATTTAACATCTCAGGTCGACCAGCAACCAAAGCAATATTATTCACAGAGAAACTGCTCTGCAAAGGAGTGTATTTGTACAACTGGTTCAGGATGATATTGGGAATTGCATCGCGCTTCAATTCAAACACAATTCGCATACCTTGTCTTCCGCTTTCATCCCTAACGGCAGAAATGCCATCGATGACCTTTTCATTGATAAGGTCAACCGTTTTAATGATGATTTGCGATGGAGTCACTTGATAAGGCACCTCTGTCACAACAATCATTTCTTTTCCTGTGTGTGTTACCTCTACCTCCGCTTTACCTCTCATCACAACACGACCCCTACCGGTTTCAAAAGCATCTTTGATACCTTCTACGCCGTAGATGGTTCCTCCTGTAGGAAAATCTGGGCCTTTGATGAAATTCATCAATTCAGAAATTTCAATGTCTTTGTTCTCGATATATGCGATCACACCTTCACATACTTCTGTAAGGTTGTGTGGGGCCATATTTGTCGCCATACCCACCGCAATACCACTGGCACCATTCACCAACAAATTGGGGATTTTGGCTGGCATCACAGAAGGCTCTTCCAAGCTTTCATCGAAGTTGGGTCTGAAATCAACCGTATTCTTGTCGATATCCACCATCATCTCCTCAGCGATCTTTCGCAAACGTGCCTCAGTGTAACGCATGGCAGCCGGCGGATCTCCGTCGATTGAACCGAAGTTACCCTGTCCGTCAACGAAGGGATAACGCAAGCTCCAATCTTGCGCCATACGCACCATAGTGTCGTATACCGAGCTATCACCGTGTGGGTGATATTTACCCAATACTTCCCCTACGATACGGGCTGATTTCTTGTGCGCGCGATTTGAAGCGAGGCCCAATTCTGTCATTCCGTATAATACCCTTCTGTGTACAGGTTTTAAACCATCTCTTACGTCAGGCAATGCCCGAGAAACAATCACCGACATCGAATAATCGATGTAGGCTGTTTTCATTTCATCCTCAATGTTGATGGAGATAATTCTTTCTTTGTTTTCGTTTAACTCATCCATGGAAATAGTCGATTATACAAATTACGCTGAAACACCACCAAAACTGAAGAAAGTGCCCTTGATGTTGCCCACAAATTTTATACATTTTGGGCGCATTTTTGGATGGATTTCAGTCTGTTTAAAAATCACTTAAAAACAGAAAGGGAAGGTTGCCCTTCCCTTTCTGTTTTATCGATTCTAAATGATCTTATTTACGCAAATCCGCAGGAGGATTGTACGGTGTTTTTTTCTTTGGTAGCGATGTGCTACCGGCCTTTAAATATTTGATTTTACCAGCACCAGTAGGCTCCAATACTTGCATTTTTCCAAGCCCCAAAGTTTCCAATTTGGGCTGTACTTCTAACAAGTCACCAGCAACCACAACAACCATATTATCGAGGTTCAACTGCTCTTTGGCCAACGAGTTCACTTGCTCTTTGGTCATGCTCTGCAATACACGCAATTGTTGGTCTGCGTAATCTACAGGCAAATTGCGGTTGGCCATCTGAAGTATATAGCCCGCTTTTTGTCCGATAGACTCATATTCCAATGCTTCACTGGCGACCAAGGCCGACTTTGTAAATGCAAATTCTTCATCGGTGATACCATTGTTTTTGTATCGAACCAACTCATCAATGATCTCCACAATGGCACTATCGGTTGCTCTAGCTTTTACACCAGCAGAGATGGTGTATGTGCCTGGCAAGTCCTTGTATGACGATGAGAACCCACCACGGATACCATAGGTCCAAGCTTTTTCTTCACGAATATTCAAATTCAAGCGACTATTAAAGTTTCCAGCCAACGCAAAATTCATCACACTGTTTTGGAAGAACTTACCAGTTGCATCGTATGGCAATGATTTGAATCCCACATAGATATCGCTCTGATCGGCATCCGTATACTTCACACCAAATAACTGAGGTGTTTCAACATTTACGGCTGGTGTTGGCTTCGGAACGATTACGTTTTTCTTCTCCCACTGTTTCAAGAATGCGAATTTGCTATCAACTTCGGCGGCTGACAGAGGACCAACAACGACCATTTTGGTTAAGTTCGGGGCATAATTGGCGTTGTAATACGCTTTGCAATGCGCCATAGATACTTTGTCGTAATCCTCAGCCAATACAGATGTACCAAGGGCATTATCGCCATTCATCAAACGTCTCCATGCGTTAGACGCACCAACACTGCGGTTTCTCAAAGAACTGTTTGCACCTTCCTTTGCACGAGATTTGCCTTTTTTGAATTCGGCTTCATCCCAGCGGGGTTTAAACATCATTTCTTCCAATAAAGCCACGGCGGCATCCAATTTCTCCTTTTCACATGACAAGGTGATGCTAGTACCCGTAGAGTTTGCGCCAAAACCAATATTTACGCCCAATTTCTCGAATTCTTTTTCCAATTCTGTGGGAGTACGCAATGCAGTACCGGTTTCCATCGCGCTGGCAAGCAATTCAGCAGTTCCTTTCGGAACGATTTTTCCATCTTCCAGCAAGCGACCACCTTCAATGTTCAACTGCACAATAACGCGCGGAGTTTCATCAAAGTAGGTAGACCAAATTTCCAAACCGTTAGCCAAGACGTTCTTTTCCACTTTTGGCGTTTTGGCCGAAGTGATTGCTTTTGGTTGTGGGCGTTGACTGCGGTCGAAATTGTCCTTTATTGTTCGCAATGTTAAACCGTTGTATTCTGCTTCAGCGATCGCACTCTTAAAGCCCGCATTGGGGTTTACGCTTTGATACTTCGGCTTCTCGGCATCTTCGGCTACTTGTGCAGGGGTGATGATCACCGTAGAAGAAAATTTGTTTCGGATATACCGCTCATAAACACGCATGATATCTGCTTTGGTCAAACTTCTGTAACGATTGGCATCGTTCTCCAAGTTATAGCTACTACCATCGGCATTCTTCGCATCCAAATACCAAAAAGCGCTCAAGTAGTTGGCTTTGGTGCTTACATCTTCCAAACCACTTGAGTAGTTACTCAAAATGTTGGTTTTGGCGCGATCCAAATCTTCATCCGTAAATCCTACAATACCGAATGAATCAATCGTAGATTTCAACATTCGCTGTAATTTAGGAATGTCGGAATAAGGATAACCCACTACAGTAAATGAAAATTCACCAGCCAATTCATGGTTGATCATGCTCAGCGGGTTGTTCGAAGCGTCTGCCTGCAAAGCCCATTCTGCATCCACGAATTTCTTGTAAATGGTAGAATTTCTTGTACCACCCATCAAATAGGCCAATACATCCATGGCTGCTTCATCGGGATGGCCTACAGGCACACCCACAAATGTTGAGTAAATCAAGGGTACGTAAGCATTGCCGTCAGGATAAGTTATTACCTTGCTTTCTTTCAAACGAACTGGCGGTACTGATTGTTTCTTAACCTCCGGACCGCGTTGAATTGAACCGAAGTACTTATCAACCCAAGCAACTACTTCATTGGCATTCACATCACCTGAAACGATGATACAAGCGTTGTTGGGTCCATACCAACGTAAGAAGAAGTTCTTCAAATCGTTGCTATCGGCGCGATCTAAATCGTCCACGAAACCGATGGTTGACCAGCTGTACGGGTGCTCTTTTGGGTACAATTCTTGGTCTTTCACTTCCATCAAGAAACCATAGGGAACGTTGTAACGCTGATCTTTTTCATTCTTAACGGTGCTTCGCTGAATCTCAAATTTTTTGTTGGTGAACGCCTCCAAAAAACAACCCATACGGTCTGCTTCCATCCACAGCGCAGTCTCAGTGAAATTGCTCGGGAATGTTTCGATATACACGGTTCTATCGCGTGTTGTGTTACCATTCACATCGCCGCCATAATTTTTAATTATTTTGAAATGCTCTTCATCGGCAACGTGCTGAGAACCTTGGAACAACATGTGTTCAAAGAAGTGAGCAAAACCTGATTTTCCGCGTGTTTCACGGGCAGAGCCTACATGATACGTTACGTTCAAATGCGCCACAGGGTCACTGTGGTCTTCACTTACAATCAGGGTAAGTCCGTTTGGATACTGATACTTTGTGTAAGGTACGATGAGTTTTCCAGGCTGTGCATCAACCTTTTCGATGAGTGTTGCTTGGGCTTGCGCAGTGGGGACCAAAGACCACAAGGCGAAACCTATCAGAAACAGTTTTTTCATAAGTGCACAAATGTAATGAATTCAACGTTTTCCATGAAGTGGAATAGACCAATCAACGAAAATATTCGGTAATTTCACCTTGGCCTTCCTTGCAAAATTGCAACCATCATGATTGCAATTTTTCCAATAAATACGGCGCCGTAATGCTATTTTTAGCATTGACCATATCTTCAGGAATTCCCTGAAAAACAAGCTCTCCGCCTGCATTTCCTGCCTCAGGACCCAAATCAACAATCCAATCGGCGCATTTCACCACATCCAAGTTATGTTCAATACACAACACTGTATTTCCTTGGGCAATCAATGCATCAAAGGATTTCATCAATTTTTTGATGTCGTGAAAATGCAATCCTGTAGTGGGTTCATCGAAAATAAAGAGCGTCCCACCTTCTTTGTTTGGACTGGCTTTGCTCAAGAAAAAGGCCAATTTCACGCGTTGCGCCTCGCCCCCACTCAAAGTATTTGAACCTTGTCCGAGTTTCACATAACCCAATCCCACATCTTGTAATGGCTTGATTCGTTCACGGATCGCTTTGACATCATCAAAAAAGACCATCGCCTCATCCACTGTCATATCGAGGACTTCGAAAATATTCTTTCCATTGTACTCCACCTCCAGCACTTCCTTCTTGTAACGATGTCCACCACATGCTTCACACTCCAATTTGATGTCGGCCATGAATTGCATTTCTATAATGGTTTCGCCTTCGCCTTGACAAACATCGCAGCGACCGCCATCTACGTTAAAAGAAAAGTGAGAGGGCTTGAATCCATTGAATTTCGATGTTGGGGTATTGGCGAACAAATCCCTGATTTCATCAAATGCTTTCACATAGGTCACAGGATTGCTTCGACTACTCTTTCCAATGGGATTTTGATCCACCATTTCGATGGATTTTACTAGGGAAATAGCGCCAGACAACTTTTTGAATTTTCCTGGTTTCGTGGTTGTGAACAAGCCCAATTCGCGGCTCATTGCAGGATATAGAACTTGTTTAATCAGGGTTGTTTTCCCTGAGCCCGATACCCCAGTTACTACAGTGAATGACTCCAAAGGAAACTTGCAACTCACGTTCTTCAAATTGTTGGCGGTAACGTCTTCGAGTTCAATAAAATGGGGCGATTTCCTTCTGGTTGAAGGCACCTCGATTTTTTCCTCGCCCGACAAATATTTACCCGTTAAACTGGCATCACATTGACTGATTCCATCGAATGGACCTTGGTACAACAAATGTCCACCCAACGTACCTGCTTGCGGTCCGATATCAATCACATTTTCAGCATTCCGCATAATATCCTCGTCGTGCTCAACAACAATTACGGTATTGCCTTCATTTTGTAATGCTTTTAAAACGGTAATCAATCGTTCTGTGTCTCTCGAATGCAATCCTATGCTGGGTTCGTCAAGGATGTACATCGAGCCGGTTAGGTTGCTACCCAAAGAGGTTGCCAAATTGATGCGTTGACTTTCACCACCGCTTAATGTATTGCTTAATCGATTGAGCGATAAATAGCCCAATCCCACATCGCTCAGAAACTGTAAGCGTCCTTTTATTTCATCGATAATCCGCTCTGAAATCGCATAATCAGTTGGATTTAACGCCAGCGTTGTGACATATTCCAAGGCATTATCTACTTCCATGAGCAGCAATTCTTGAATACTGAGTTGCTTGGGTTCGTGGTTCGATCGTATTTTCACATAGGAAGCTTCTTTGCGAAGGCGTGTTCCATGACAATCTGGACAAGTTGTTTTTCCGCGATAGCGCGCTGCCAGCACACGATATTGGATTTTATAGGATTTATCCTCGATATACTTAAAGAAATCCAAAATCCCTGGAAGTTCTCTACTGCCGTCCCACAACAATTGGAGGTGATGATGGTCTAAATCTCGAATCGCCCGATGAATGGGGAAATCCACTTTGTTAGCCAAACGAATGAAATCATTGCGCCACTCTCCCATTGTTTCACCTTTCCAGGGCGCCACGGCTCCTTCGAACACACTGAGCGATGTATCGGGGATTATCAAATCGCGATCCAATCCCAGCACAGAACCAAAACCTTCACAAGTTCTACAAGCACCATGTGGGTTGTTAAAGCTCAAAAAGTCTTTGGTTGGAATTTCAAATTTCAAACCGTCTAATTCAAATCGGTTATTGAATTCCACAGACTCTTTGCTTTCCATGAAATGCAACGTGCAATTGCCCTCTCCTTCCCAAAATGCCGTTTCGCATGCATCGAATAATCTGGATTGGAATTCCTCTTCATCGGGTTGAATGGCCAAACGATCCACAACAATAAAAATGGATTGGTCTAGGCTTGATTTCTCGTCGAGTAAGGTTTGGACAGAAAACAACTGGTTCTCGCACCAAATCCTACTGAATCCTTTTTGTATGAGCAAATCCCAGTCGCTTTCGTTCCGGGTTTTTTCCGGCTGAGGTGCCATAATGAGTGCTCGCTCACCAATTTTATTGGCTTGGCAATACTTCAGAATATCTTCGGTGGTTTCCCGCTTCACTTCCCTGCCTGATACCGGCGACATGGTATGTCCAGCCCTACTAAAAAGCAATTTGATATAATCGTAAATTTCCGTTGAAGTAGCTACAGTACTTCGTGGATTGCGGGTGTTTACTTTTTGTTCGATGGCAACCGCAGGACATAACCCTTGGATATCATCAACCAGCGGTTTTTTCATCCGACCCAAAAACTGTCGGGCATAACTGCTCAAACTCTCTACATACCTCCGCTGTCCTTCCGCAAACAATGTTTCAAATACAAGGCTCGATTTTCCGCTCCCAGATACGCCAGTAACTACAGTGAATGAACCATGATCGATATCGACATTAACCTGTTTAAGATTGTGTTGTTGTGCATTGATAATGCGAATTTTCTTTTCTTGCATTGAAATACCGGATTGTCCGACTTATTGAATGGTATCGCGTTGAATGGATGCACCTGCGCAGATCCCTCGGCCATTGGTGATATTGCTGTAAATGGGTGTTGGGTCGGAAAACAAACCCGTTGTTTTGCGGTAATTGGCCAACGACTGCAGATAGGTGTAATACTCTACGCTGAGCGATCGCACCTCCACCAAATACTTATACATGTTTCCTGCGCTGCCAAAGCTTGTAATAAATTCAAATTGACGGTTTCCGCCGTTAAAGGTTCTGTCATCGAGCAGAAAACCACCAAGGTCTGTTTTGGCCGCGTTTTGGTTCAAAAATGGATCGGTGGTTGTTGGGGGCATAATCACCCATTCTTGGATGAAATCATCGTAACGATACAGATTGATTTCATAATAATTTCGTTCATTTTGGGGATCTGCGATGAAACAAGTAATTGTGCCTGTTTCAAATCCAAAAGAATCAAACCCTGTATTGTCTTTCCAGGTTGATTTTGGGCTATTCAATTTGTTCGGAAGGGTCATTCTTCCGGTTGCCTTAGAGAAGTTGGGGACACTTACTTCTACCTTATATTCTTTACCTGCCACCGGCTTAAAATTGGCCACGTATTTGCTTAATCCAAGATTGTAACTCAGTGTGTAATCCTGAATCCCATCATTTACAATTACGTTGGCATTTTCGATAAAGTCAGGGAAGGTTGTATCGGTCATTGGTATGGTCTGTGATACTTGTACAGAGAAAAAATCGTCGCTGTTTACGAAGGAATTCACCACCAACCTAGGTGTAAACTTGATGGAACTATCGTCTAACTCTGTGTCACAGGAGGCAGCAAACATTGCCACAATCAATCCTAACATCCAAAAATTCTTTTTCATACGCGATTAAAATTCTAAACGATAAAATCCAGAGGGGATGAATACAAAAGGTGTGGTTCCAGTCAAAACCAATTTTCCGGCGGTGTTGACTTCCCATCGTGCGTTGATGGGGTTGATCGAACCCAAAACATTGTATACTTGAAGACCCCAGAACTCGCGATAACCGCGGTTGTAATAGGGTTTAATTTCTTTGGTGAATCCAATGTCAAATCGCTTGTACATTGGCATCCTGTAGTTGTTTTTTCTACTGTAGTCGAATACCAATTTATTGTCGGTAGTTAGATACTGTCCTGTTGGCACCGTATAAACATTTCCGCTCATCAACATGCCCGACATGTTAATTGTCAACCAAGTCTGTGCTTGCCAAGTGAATTGCGCTTTCAATTGATGTGGTCGATCCCAACGATAATCGAAGGGTTTGCCATCATTGATAAATTCGAAGGTGCGCTCTGTTTTTGAGTATGTGTAACTCAACAGACCTGTTCCTGAACCTGTTTTCTTGGTAATCATCGCTTCGAAGCCTCTAGCCCTACCTGTTCCTTGTACGATGCTGCGCTCCCAGAAGTCTTTTACAAAAGGATCCTCTTCTACCCCTGTGAGATCGGTAATTCCGTCAAACCATTTGTAATAGCCTTCTGCTGAAAATTCAACCCCTGTAGCCAAGGGAAACAAATAAGCGCAACTAATTTGGGTTGTACGCTGGGGTCTGAAGCTCGCACTGCTCGGAAACCAGACATCTCTGGGCAAAGAGCCGTTCACACTAGACAATTGATTCAGGCCTTGATTCGCGACAGAAAAGCCCAATTGAATGCGCTTTTTACCTTCTAACAACTGACTAATAATCAGACGTGGCTCTGGTCTCACATAGGTTTTCGTATTGGTTACAAAGGTCCATACCCTCAAACCAAAATTCACAGACAGACCAATATTGGGGTGCATATCGAGTTCAGCATAATTTGCCCACTCGGCAATATTTTGCACATTGGCTACCCCAAAAGTGGTATCCCTATTGGCCAAATTGGTATTTTCCTGAATGCGGGTTTGTCCGGGACGCAAATTGTGGTATGTAAAATGACTGCCGTAACGAATGGTGTGTTGCGGTGAGTATACATAAGAAAAATCGCCGTTGGCTGTGTAATCGGTGATTGCGTTTTTTAATTCTTCGCTAATTTGAGCCGTTTGGGTATTTGCACCTTGGGTGATTGAACCGTCTAAATTGAACAAGTTGCTGTAAACAAAACGAGAATATCCGGTTGTAAAAGAACCAAAATGGTTGGACTTAAATTCGTGGGAATAGCGACTACCGATTTGGGTATTTTGCCAAGAGGTAAGCAAATCAAAACTGAATACTACCCTACGATTTAGAGAGTCTACCTCATCTACTTCCGATGACAATCCGTATTTGTCTCTACCATTGTAAACCCAAAAATTCCATTGGGAATGCTGATCAACTTTGTAATCAACCCTGGCGTTGATGTCATGAATATTGCCAATCAAACCGCTCTCTTGTCCGGCACCCACCAACCAATCCAAATAGCTCCTCCGTATTCCGAGCGATCCGGTCACTTTACCTCTGTGATCCAAAGGCCCATCCATCGCCACATTGGCCGTTAGTGGATCTACATGCATTTTGCCTGTCCATTCTTTGGCAGCACCGCCATCCGTTTGGATATCGATGACCCCTCCGCCCGCACGTCCACCATATCTTGCTGGAGCAACACCCCTATAAAAATCGGCATTCTTCAATACTTCAGTATTGTAATTCGATAGAAAACCCCATACATGACCGTTTCCATAAAGGGGTAATCCATTCATCAACAACAAATTCTGGTCAGAATTGCTTCCGCGCACCACCAAACCCGAAAGTCCTTCAATGCCACCTGTAACCCCCGGTAAAAACTGAAAATATTTCACGGGATCGCTTACCGAGAGCACACTGGGAGATTGAATAATGGCTTTTTTGGTGGTACTGTAAAACGATGGCTTGAGGTTGTAGAGCGACAGATATTCAGTGGCGGAGTCAAGTTCACCGAATCCAACGGGACGCAAAAAGAAGTTCTTTGTCACCGAAGACTGCACATCGATCAGTACCTTTTGTGGTTTAAACCCAGGCGCCGCAACGATGATGGTTTTGTCGCCTTGTTTTGTACCAAATTGATAAAATCCTTGTGCGTTGGATTCAACAAAGGTGTATGAAGCGGAATCCACGATGATCGCACCGGGAATTGTCTCCAATGTTTTCTTGTTATACACCCACCCTGTAATTGCCGGTATTTGCGCAAAAACACTGGTAGTGGCGCACATTACAACGAGGCTGAAAAATCGCAAAAAACTCATTCCCACAAAGATACTCAATTGTCTTGTCTTTTGGGATAATTCTGTTCTACTTCTACCCCATGGGCTGCCGCCAATACACCCCTTGCTTGAATCTGTGCTTTCCTCACACTGATTTGAATTTGCACGAGTCCATGACTGATTTGACTTTCGATGTGTAAGAGAATGTTTTCGGCAAATGTTTCTAACAACTTTACCGGGCGCTCTGCGATGGTCAACACCCATTGCGTAATGGTGGCGTAATCTATGGTTTGATTTAATTCATCGCTTAATGACTTTGAATCCAATTTCAACCTAACACTCACCGATAATCCAACTTTATTCATGCGCTCTTCTTCGTACCACCCGATAGGTGCATGAATCTGTAATTGGTCAATAAAAATGGTTGTTAACATATTCTTACTCTAAAAATTCAATGCAAAGAAAACAACTATGTTACATTTGTAACAGATAAGTTCTATGAGTTCACAAGAAATTTCAGATTTGCTGTCGGCCAACCAAGGAAAAGACCGCTACAACGCACCCGATTTTTATGCCATCGATGATTTATTGACCGATGAACAAAAATTAATTCGCTCATCGGTTCGTGAGTATGTGAAGCGCGAATTGAGTCCGATCATCGAACACTTCGCCCAGCAAGCTGAATTTCCTCGACATATCGTCAAGCAACTGGGTGAAATTGGGGCTTTTGGTCCACAATTGCCTGTTGAATACGGCTGTGGAGGGATGGATTATACAACGTATGGTATCATCATGCAAGAATTGGAGCGATGCGATAGTGGCGTTCGTTCTACGGCATCGGTACAAGGTTCCTTGGTTATGTATCCCATCCATAAGTTTGGTAGCGAGGCCCAAAAACAAAAATACTTGCCGAAATTGGCTTCTGGCGATTGGTTGGGTTGTTTCGGACTCACAGAGCCGGATCATGGATCGAACCCTGGTGGCATGACTACCAATTTTGTTGACAAAGGCGATCATTACCTGCTCAATGGCGCAAAAATGTGGATTAGCAATGCTCCATTTGCCGATGTTGCCGTTGTTTGGGCGAAGAATGAAGCCGGTACTGTACACGGTTTGATCGTTGAACGCGGGATGGAAGGATTCTCAACCCCTACTACCCACAACAAATGGAGCTTGAGAGCGAGCTGTACGGGTGAGTTGGTTTTCGATAATGTGAAAGTTCCAAAAGACAATATACTACCCGGTGTTTCCGGATTGAAAGGTCCTTTGACATGCTTAAATTCGGCAAGATACGGCATTAGTTGGGGCGCGTTGGGTGCTGCAATGGACTGCTATGACACTGCCGTACGCTACTCAAAACAGCGCATTCAGTTTGGCAAGCCCATCGGAGGATTCCAATTGCAACAAAAGAAATTGGCCGAAATGCTGACTGAAATTACCAAAGCGCAATTGTTGGTTTGGCGATTGGGACAATTGATGGATAAAGGATTGGCCACACCCGCTCAGATCTCCATGGCGAAGCGTAACAACGTTGAAATCGCCCTGACGACGGCCCGGGAAGCACGTCAAATGTTGGGTGGAATGGGGATCACAGGCGAATTCCCAATTATGCGTCACATGATGAATTTGGAATCTGTGGTGACATATGAAGGAACTCACGACATCCATTTGCTCATTTTGGGCATGGAGATCACAGGCGAAAACGCATTTGTATAAATAAACAACAATATATGTATCAGATTAAATTTGGAACAGACGGCTGGCGCGAGATCATTGCGGATGAGTTTACAGTCGCTAACGTGAGACGGGTAGCCAACGCAACAGCCACATGGTTGAATCAAAGCGATTTGCCAAAAAGCTGTGTTGTAGGATATGATTGTCGCTTCGGCGGCGAAATGTTTGCCAAGGAAACAGCCAGACAGTTGGCGGCACAAGGAATTAAAGTTGTTGTTTCACAAGGTTTTGTATCTACGCCGATGATTTCATTGGCAGCAAACCAATTGAAAACGGGTGCAGGTATTATTTTGACCGCGAGCCACAACCCTCCTACTTACAATGGCTACAAGATTAAAGCCAATTATGGTGGTCCAGCCATTCCATCAGAAGTCAATAAAGTGGAAGCATTGATTGCAAACAACTTGGTGGATGCAGGCGCATCTTTTGAATCGTACATAAGCGATGGATTGATATCTTATGGCGATTTCGAGACCATGTATTACGACCATTGCTTGCGCAGTTTTGACATGCAAGCATTGGATGGCATCTCTTCTGGTTTGGTATATGACGCGATGTATGGCGCGGGACAGGCAATTGTTAAACGATTGTTGCCCAAATCGACCATTTTGCATGGTGATCACAACCCAGGGTTTGAAGGACGTGCACCAGAGCCCATATTGAAGAATTTGCCTGAAATCGGACCGTTGATTGCATCTAGCCCCAACAATTTGTGTGGCTTGGCTACCGACGGGGATGCCGATCGCATTGGTTGGTTTGATGAGAATGGGCAGTTTGTTGATTCGCACCATTTGATTTTGTTGTTGATTGAATACCTTACTACATTCAAAGGTTACAGCGGCAAGGTGGTTAAGAGTTTCTCTGTGAGCGACAAAGTGCAGAAATTGTGCGATTTGAAAGGTTTGGAAGCTATTACCACCAAAATTGGATTCAAATACATCTGTGAGTACATGGTAACCGATGATGTATTGATTGGCGCTGAGGAAAGCGGTGGAATTGCGATAAAGGGTCATATTCCCGAGCGCGATGGTGTTTGGATGGGATTGGTGTTAATGGAATACATGGCAAAAACAGGAAAATCGGTATCGGAATTGATCCAAGATATGTATGCCAAAGTGGGTTCTTTTGCTGTTGAGCGATACGATTTACACCTAACCAATGAGTTGAAAGAAAGTATTATTGAAAACTGCAAATCAAGAAGTTACACCAAATTTGGTTCTTACGACGTTGTGGATGTTGAGGATGTGGATGGGTATAAGTTTAGACTGAGCAACGGCTCATGGGTAATGATTCGTCCGAGCGGCACTGAGCCAGTACTTCGCGTGTATTCAGAGTCCACAGATTCTGCATCATCATTTGCTATTTTGGATGCTACCAAGTCAACCATTCTTTCTTGATTAAACCATGAATAACCAACCGCTACAAGTGAGTGTTCGAGAGGTAATTGCCTCCAAGAATGCCCGTTTGTTGCGTTGGATTCCCGAATTTCTATTGCGCTGGTTTGAAAGATTTGTACACCAAGACGAATTGAACCGCGTATTGAGAAAGTACCATGGCTTTGATGGTAGAGAATTCGCCATCAAAGCCGTGGAGGAAATGGGTTGTACGATCAAATCCCATCACACAGAACGAATACCCAAAGAAGGTCCAGTAGTATTCGTGGCCAATCACCCCATGGCAGGAATGGATGCCTTGTGTTTATTTGCAGAGGTTGGTAGAGTCCGCCATGAACTACGCATCATTGCCAATGATGTTTTGGCGAGTATCCCGCAATTCAAAGGTTATTTTATCCCTGTGAACAAATTTGGAAAATCAGCCAAGGAATCCATGGTGCGCGTTGATGAAGCCTATGCAGAAAAGGAAGCCATGATTGTTTTTCCCTCTGGCATGTGTTCGCGCAAAACCAATGGGATAATCATGGACTTGGAATGGCAGAAGAGTTTTTTGGGCAAAGCGATTCAATACAACTACAACATAGTGCCTGTGCATATTGACGGATCAAATTCAAACCGATTCTATCGCATAGCCAATTGGCGTAAGTTCTTCAAAATCAAGTTCAACATTGAAATGATGACACTGGCCGACGAATTGTTCAAGCAAAAGGGACAGACCATTACACTTACTTTTGGCCATCCAATTGCGGCGAATCTGTTCAACAAAAGACGTACGATGGAAGAAGTACAACTTATCAAAGACTTTGTTTATCAGCTTCCTTTGGATCCGGAAGCACGCTTTAAACTCCCCTGATTTTAGGGATTCTATAAATTTTCATTAAATTTACCCCATGAGCCCACAAGCCATGTTTGAACAAATCATTGATCCTATTGACCGAGAAGTGCTATTAAAAGAGCTCACTTCAGATATATTCATTCGCCCTACAAACAATGCTTCCAACGAAATTTACATTTTCAAAGGCGATGAAAAACCCAACTTGATGTTGGAAGTTGGTCGTTTGCGCGAAGTATCGTTTCGGGATGCCGGTGGTGGTACTGGAAAGGCAATCGATGTGGATGAATTTGATTCAGGCCCCTATTCTTACAGTCAGTTGATCGTATGGGATCCCTCAGAAAAAGCCATTGTCGGTGGCTATCGCGTTGTATTGTGCAATGAAACAAAAGATGAAACGGGCAAATTCCACCTCTCTACTACTGAAATTTTCCAATTCTCTGAAAAATTAAAAAACAACTACTTTCCTTACGCCATTGAATTGGGACGCAGTTTCGTTCAACCCGAATTTCAACCCAGCGCAGGAAGTCGGAAAGGCTTGTTTTCTTTGGACAACTTGTGGGACGGCCTCGGCGCTCTCGTTGTGATGTATCCGGAAATGAAGTATTTCTTTGGTAAAATCACCATGTATACCGACTTTAATCGAGAGGCCAGAGATACAATTTTGCGTTTTATGCAGTATTACTTCCCTGATCCTGAAGCACTTGCCGTGGTTGATGCCCCTGTGATTTTGGAATATGATTGCAAGGAATTCATGGATCAACTTCAAGGATTGGATTACAAAGAGGGACATAAACTGTTGAATACAAGAGTGAGGGATTTAGGTGAGAATATCCCACCGCTGTTTAATAATTACATGAATTTAAGCCCCACAATGCGCACGTTTGGCACCACAATAAATTCACATTTTGGGGATGTGGAGGAAACTGGAATCATGGTGACCATTCCCGATATTTACGATCAAAAGAAAGACCGTTACGTATTGCCTTATTTGGATTATTTGAAATCCAAAAGTGAATAACGAAACCTTATTAGCGGAATACTGAGAATCGCGACAACACCTGCTGATGGTTGATGATTTGCCCGTAGTATAGGCCTTGTGGCTGATTGTTCAATGCAATGCGACTTCCCTCCCCTGTTTTACCAGTGCATACAAGCTGTCCCAAAGAATTATAGACCATCACATCACATATCCAATTGGGATTCTGATAGTTACTTACTATCAATTCGTTCTGGTCATTGAGAAAGTGTAACCATCCCGATTTAAAGCTGTTTTGATTGTTTGTATGGGCATATTTGTCCAAAATCTTTAGCGTTTCATAGGCATCAATTTTACCGTATCCTGAGTTGCCATTTGAATCTTGTGTGGTGTATTGATCTTTACGGGCCGTAAGTCGCCATAAGTTCCGAATTTCAGCAGGCGTCAGCCATTCATTGGCTTGCAGGTATAATGCCACTATACCAGCAACATGGGGAGATGCCATGGATGTACCAGAGAACATCGCCCAGTAGACATCCTGTCCACGGAATGTTGATTTATGTACGATTTCATTGTTCAACCATCCTGGAACTTGTCTGCGGTGCAAAGCTGATGCAATCATTTGTCCCGGCGCGATGACGTCAGGTTTAATTCTTCCTTTCGGAAAATCTTGGGTTTTTGGCATTGGTCCACGACTGCTAAACCCGGCGATGTCGCCCACAGTATGCCAAGGTTGGTTAAAGTACTCGCCTTTGTAATTAAACCATTGATTTCGATTGATGTAGGCCCCCGCCGTTAGGGTATGTGTGCCAGAACCTCCATTTTCACCCACTGAACCTTCCGCAATACCCGCAATGTGCTTTGGACTGAATGACCCACCTTTGTGACCTGCGTAATAATGCCCAGATGTCCACCGATAGGCCTGGCCAGAATTCCAACCATGTACTTCGCCCGTGCTCGTGATTCCCAATTGAATATAGGCCGATTGGGGTCTGTTGTGCTCAATAATCAACAACAAATTGGGCTTATTATTCAACGGAAAAACCTGTTCTGTTGCGATAACCCAGAGTGTATCAGTGCCTATACTATAGGTTCTTTTGTAGGTGCCACAATTCACACAATCACCAGCCAAATTCCATGGCGCTGCGATAATTTTTTTGCCAAACGTATCCACCAATGTGATTTGAACACTGAGTTTATCGCCCACGCCACCCCAAATATCGGTGAGGACATTTTCATGCGGATGATTGTTGCGATTGTTATCCAACGCCAGCGTATACAAGGTGTCGCCATTGGTTTGTTTGTAAATGTGCATTTGATTTCTGCCATCGTTACCTGCCGCGCCGACCACAATTCTGCCCGATCCAACCAATGATTTTACGGAGCGATCAAACAAGGATGTGCCATCGTGTGGACCGGTGTGCATTCCCCAACTGAGGTTACAAACGGCGGGCATTCCAAGTTTCTCGCCCAATTTGAAGATGTAATTGTATCCATCAATGATGGTTGGATTCGCTACAACATAATCGCCAAGGCCGCTGCCGCCGAGTGTATCATTCGTATATTTAATTCCCACGAAAGCCAGTTTAGACTCAGGTGCCATGCCACGGTATTTGAGTGAGGGTGATGCAAATCCCGAACCGCCTGCGATACCTGCCACATGCGTTCCATGTGAACCATCATCGTCAATAGCCGATAAAATAGTTTGCGAATCTAAATATTCACTGCCGTATGCAAAATTCACAGGAGCTGTACCTGATTTTTGTTGCTGGTTCCAAAATCTTAAAACGCGATATCCTCTGCCCTCACTGTTAAAGAATGTGGGATGATCGGTTTGAAAACCAATATCCACTACCCCAATTAAGACACCTTTGCCTGTATAGTTTTGACTCAATTGATTAGCCAATCCATTTTCGGCTAGGTCAACCCGACTGTGAACACGCGCTGTATCATTCAATGGCCGTGGACTGTTAATTTTGGCCGACAAATCGATATACAACAAGCCCTTTTGATTAATCAATGAAGCCCAATCATTTTCATTAAAACGCACATGAATGATTCTATTTCCGCGGGTTTCTAGATCATCAATTTCAGAGAGCAAATCTACTTTTATGGGCAGGGTAAATTCCTCATTTACGAGCAATTGTGCATCGTATTTGCCATCGAATTTCGGTACCAAGCTGTTACGCAATGAGGGGTTTGCGAATATCTGTGCTGAGGGGCTTAACAATTGGGAACCCCTACTATTATTGAATATTGACGAAATATCACTCCCAATATATTGTGCCTGGACGTTGGTAACGCCGACCATAGTTACCACCAAACAAAAGAGTAAATGGTTAAATTTTCCCATACAAAACAAAGGTACTTCAGAATGATGCTAAATTTGCAGTTATGGATTTATCGTGGTTAGAGAGAACCGAACTATTGATAGGCAAAGAATCTGTTGAGAGATTGGCCTCACGCAAGGTACTAATCGTTGGATTGGGCGGTGTAGGAAGCTTTGCCGCAGAATTTGTTGCCCGCGCCGGTATTGGCAATTTAACCATCATCGACGGCGATATTGTAGACAAGACCAACAAGAACCGACAGTTGCCTGCGCTTACAAGCACCGTGGGTATGAAAAAGGCTGAATTGATGGCGATGAGAATCAGCGATATCAATCCTGATGTCAATCTTCAAGTGATTGATTCATTTCAGCGTCCAGAGCACACCCAGGAATTGGTTCGCGCTGAGAAGTTTGATTACGTGATGGATTGCATAGATTCAGTTACACCCAAAGTTTTCTTGATTCGCAGTTGTATTGAGAACGGACAGCGGCTTATATCAAGCATGGGTGCAGGGGGTAAATTGGACGCTTCTTTGGTTGAGGTCACGGATATCGGAAATACTTTCAATTGTCCATTTGCAAAAAACGTACGTAAAAGATTACATAAGAATGGCATTTATAGTGGTTTCAAGGCGGTATACAACAAGGGGGAATTGCTCAGAGACTCAGTTAGACTGACAGATGGCAGTAATTTCAAGAAATCATTCTATGGTACTATTTCGTATATGCCAGCGTTGTTTGGGTTAAGAATGGCGGCTGAAGTCATCGAAGATTTGCGGTGATGTTTTGATGGAATGCAGCGGTTAATTATATTTGGGGAACATTATGAAAAAAATAATCTTTAGTATTTCAGCTTTAGTGGTGTTGTTCGCAGCATCTTGTGGATCTGATGGCACGAATGGTGGGGCCATCGACATTAGCGGTAAAACCAAGCAAGAGGTCTTTATGATGCATGCTTGGGATTTGAGTTCTTGGAACGATAGTTCTAGCCAAGACAATTATGACAACATTGAGGCTTGTATGAAAGATGATTTTTACAGCTTTATTTCTACCAGCCAAGTTGAAATAAACCGTGCTTCTTTGAAATGTGACGATGCCGAGAAACCCACGGAAAAGTTTGCTTGGAGCATGGCAAGTGCTGATGCTGCGCAAGTAACCGTTTTTAACTACACTTGGGATATTTCATCTTTAACTGGAGAGCAAATTGTATTGCGCCGAAAATACTTGTACAACTTCGGCGGAACCACTGAATACATCTACTCAAAAGTGGTTTTGAAAAAACACTAATTACTGAACATTTTTCAATCCGATTTTGGCGAGGTCGAGACCCGGATTGATTGATAAAGCGGCTTTGTATTCTTGCAGGGCCGCTTTTTTATTGCCTTGCATTTCATAACAGTAGCCTTTCAATGCCATGGCGTTGACAAATTCGGGATTCAAATCCAACGTCTTTTCGCACCAATCAATGCTCTCTTCAAAATTCTCAAACAACGATTGAATCACAGCTAGGTTGTAATGGGCAAATATATGGTTGGGATTCACTTTGATTACGCGCTCATAATACGACATCGCATCGGCATATTTCTGTTGATTTTGCAGAACCAAACCCAATGTATAAAGGGCTTCATCGCTGAATTCGTTCATGCGAACTGCTTTATTAGCCCATGTTAAAACCAATGGATCATTGCGATGATTAAGAATCAGTACTTTCTGCATGACGGCATCGAAATTTTCAGGATTGACGGTCAGCGCCCGATCAATGATTGCCTCTGCTTTGAGGGTATCTTTTTGCTCTTTGTGGGCGATGGAAAGCATCACAAACGCCGGGTCCGCGAACTCGGGTTGATCGAGTAACCCCGTATATAATTTAATGGCTTCTGGATATTGCTGTCGCGCCAAATGGTATTTGGCCAACAGTGATGCAGCCGCATAATAATCAGGTTTTAATTCCAGGGTTTTGGTGAGGTGCAACTTGGTTTTCTCTGAATTGGTAGAATCCATGGAAATCAGGGTTTCCGCACATCGAAAATGATACAGCGGTTGTTTGGGATTCAGTGTGATGGCGAATTCAAAATCGAGCACAGCATCATTGAACCGCTTTTCATAATAAAACGTATTTCCGCGTTTGTAGTATAACTCTGCATCGTCTGGCTTAGCATTGATTTTTGCAGAAATCGCCCTAACGTCTTCAGAGTAGGTGGTGTCAGTTTCACTAATAAATCGGCCGGAATTTCGGTTGCTGTTGCAAGAAAGAACAACAATTAGAACGATTGATAAAACAATCTTCTTCATTTGTGCTCGGGACGGGAATCGAACCCGTACTCTCATTACTGAAAACAGGATTTTAAGTCCTGCGCGTCTACCTATTCCGCCACCCGAGCGAGACTGCAAAAATATGGAATTTTTCGGAGATTATTTCGTTACTGCGTCAATAGTATTGGCGATAATGTCTGCTGCCATTTCAATTTGTTCTTGTGTAATGGTCAGCGGCGGAGCAAAACGAATTGTGTGGGTATGGGTTTGCTTGGCCAACAATCCATTGGCTTTCAATGCCAAACACACGTCATAGGCGGTTTTTCCGTTTCCAAATGGAACAATATCAATGGCGTTTAACAATCCTTTACCCCGCACGTCGGAAACGATCGAAGCCTTGATCATTTGCAAACGATTGCGAAATACTTGACCCAATTTTTCAGCATTTTCGGCCAAATTCTCATCAACAAGTACTTTCAAAGCGGCCATTGCAACGGCACAGGCCAAGGGATTTCCTCCGAATGTGGAACCGTGCTGACCTGGGTGTAAGACGTTCATTACTTCATGGTTGGTCAACACGGCACTCACAGGAAATACTCCGCCCCCCAAAGCTTTACCCAAAATCAGTATGTCGGGCTTTACACCCGCATGCTCTGAGCAGAGCATTTTACCCGTTCTTCCCAGTCCTGTTTGTACTTCATCGGCAATCCACAATACATTGTATTTGCTACACAATGCCCGAACCCCAGCTAAGTAATTTTCATCCGGAACGATTACACCAGCCTCCCCTTGAATCGGCTCAACCATGAATGCCGCTACATGTCCGTCCTGCAACGCTTTATCCAACGCATCCAAATCATTGTAGGGAACGATTTCAAATCCGGGAACGAAAGGACCAAAATCGCCATAGGAATCAGGGTCTTGTGAGCTTGAAATCGCCGCGATGGTTCTACCCCAGAAATTTCCAGATGCAAAAACTATTTTGGCTTGATTGGATGGTATGCCTTTAACAGTGTAACCCCATTTTCTGGCCAATTTGATGGCGGTCTCTCCACCTTCAACGCCAGTATTCATTGGTAATACTCGGTCAAAACCGAGCAATTCTGTAATATACTTTTCGAATGGGCCCAGTTGATCATTGTGAAACGCTCTACTCGTTAGTGTGATTCGTTGGCTTTGGTCATGCAGTGCCTGAATAATCTTGGGGTGACAGTGACCTTGGTTAACCGCCGAATAGGCCGACAAGAAATCAAAATATTTATTGCCATCTACATCCCAAACGAATACACCCTCACCTTTCGACAAAACCACTGGCAATGGGTGGTAATTGTGCGCTCCATACTCATTTTCTAACGAAATATATTCCTGGGATTTACTTGAACTCATGGTACAAAGGTAATACTGAGATTGAGTTTGTAAATCGATGTGGGTGGTTGTATCTTCGGAACGTGTGGTTTTTCAGGCCTTTTTTCATTTGGTGTCAATCCCAATCCAAACAATCCCTGCGCATTTTGGGGCTTGTTTTGGTATTTTGTATCCTATTCATTCCTGAAAATCACGCGCAAGTAAAGGAACTGTCATTTGATCGGATAGTATTGGAACTGCCTCACAAACAGATGGATACAATCAATCAGATTCAACAAAAATCCATCGATTCCATTTTTGGAATGGCGGCCGTTGATTTGATGGAATTTGAGCGCGTGTTGGGTTATAAATTGAGTGGACAGCTGCATTTAAGATTGATACAATCAGCCCCGGAGTACCAATCCGCCCTTCAACAGCACCCAATTTGGCTAGAGCGCTACCAATCCCAATACATGGCAGTCTCAAGCAACCACTTCCCCATTTTTGTTGGTGCCACATTCGATCAAATTCGTATTCAACTTCGATATGTCATCGCCTATTTTACATTGAATGAATTTCTCAATGGTAGCAGTATCCGACAGAAAATGACCCAGTCGGGATACCATCATTTCCCTAGCTGGCTGTCTCAGGGTTTCTGTGCCTATTGGTCCAATGGTTGGAATATCCGGGCGAAAGATGAATTCGACTACTTCCAAAACAAAGGCGCATTTCCATCGCCAAACCAAATAGAACCGATGTCAGCACAAACCTATGGGCGATATATTTGGTCGAGCTGGATAAAAGAATTCGGAACTTCTGCAATTACGAACTTTTGGTTTGTTTTAAAATACACCGGCCATTCCTCTTCAGCCATTGAATTTGTTGTTGGCGAATCATTCTCAGATTGGTATGCTGATTGGAAACGCAAAAACATCGTGCGAGACGGTAATACAACACCCTCGGATATTGACATTGCTGTAGACAAGGCTCAATCACCCATATTGGATTTGATTCGCTTGGGAAAAAATCAAGGATTCCTTTACAAATTGTTCGTACCGGATATGGAGGTTTGGGCTTTGGAATCATCGAAAATATCCATCGCAAAAAAGCAATCATCATACATTTACCGGTCTTTACACGCCAAATTAATGCCTGAGGCAACATTCTATTTGACTACCCCGATTCCTTCCGTTTCGGCTTCTAGTAAGCGAAAAATGTTGATACTAACTACCACTGGAAACACCTTGTTTTTATTGGATACGATGGGACAAATCCTCAAAGTACAAGGAGTAGATTCTAGGGTCACCTTGCCGCAGTTTCCCAGTATGGGCGATGCCATCAATAGTCAAGGCACCGATTTAGAATACGATTTGAGCGACGCCATTTTCCAGCATTGGGGATTTTCCTACAGAAACTCCTTTACCGAAGCGCTCAAAGGTCGATTGTCACCCCGAGAATCAAACATCATCTATCCTCGCCTTGCATGGGCTGCCTCAACCACCAAGTCATCAAAGGATTCTACAGCAATTCTAAATGAATACTATATTGAAAAAAGGAAGATTGGAACGGAGAAATCGATGATGTCATTGATCAAACAACGATCGGTATTTAATGAAACTCTATGGAGTGATACTGTTTCGTCCCAAGATGATGTAGACGGTTTAATTATTGAAAGTAAAGATATAATTAGTCATATTCAATCATTTGATAATAAGTGGTTTATAAATTTTTCAAAAATCAATGATTCGTCATTAATTCGATGGAAAATTCCACTCTTTGGTGGATTTGCAAACCAACAGTTGGACCGCCAACAAACCGGCGAAGTGAATATTGTCGAACTTGGTTTTTCAAACAATAAAAACGCTATTCGGTGGATCGACATTACCAGCTTTACGGCGACCGACATCATTGAAATGAAGCGAAAATACGAGACGACAGTTAGGGATTCGACCGACATTCACTCTGACTTAGCCATTGACAGCCTAGAAAAAACAGTGCGCGTTGACACATGGACGTATGTATCGCCCTACCCCAAAAAGGACTTATCCAGACAAAGATCTCCGGAGGGCAACGCAATCTACACCAAGGGAATGTTCAGTGTACGCAGGGCGAAGAGTTCGATTGGTTTAGACAAAGGTGGCATCGCACTGAGCAATGAAGAGCCCGGTGATTTTCCGAATGTTAGCAGCATTGACCCGAATTCACTATACAACCACCCACTAACACCAGAATTGCGGTTTTACCTATCAAATCCACGGTGGGGACACACCTTGAAAGCAGGTATTTTGACGAATCTCCCGATGAGTAGAATGGCTGTAAGAATGATACAACACTGGAAAATTGGCGATTGGCAAATTGGTCAGCATTATTACCATCGCAGCAGGGATTATACGATCAGAGAAACTACCTTGTTTCAAAATTTGGGGGATCAATTGCGACTGGAAGCCTTGCGGAATTACTGGAAGGTTGTAGACTTAGGTGTGGCAGTCCGATTTCAGCGCGACCTACAGTTTCAAAAGGTAAATGGACCATTTTCCGCGTTAAAACCCCAAGACGCGTTGGGCAGCAAAACGCTCATACTCTTCGGGAAGACCAGTTTATCCGGTCGGAATCTGCGGGAGTTTTATCGCGCCAAGTACAATTTTGATGGTCAAATCGCCGCATCCCAATTTTCCTTTGGAAATAACATAAAAGACATGGGCTATCATCTTCAGTTCCACGGCACAGTTCAAAAGCAACTTGAGTCTTGGATGTCGGTGCGTGGTGATTTACAGCTTAACGCAAGCTTAGGTAACAGAAAAACCCAATTTTGGATTGGTGGTTCTGAGGGTTGGATCAGTCCAACACCCTGGGATTTAAAACACCAAGGGATGATTGATTCGCGCAACGTCTATGCCTACCGCAGGGTTGGTGGTTATGTTCGGGGATTTCAAACGGGTGAGCGACTGGGACATTCTTCAGCGGTCACTAACGTTGAGCTGGCGATATCACCTTACGGCTTTTTACACAAGAATTTATCGAAGTCGATTTTGTTGCAGCAGTTACAATTTTACGGATTTTTAGACGCAGGAACCGCCTTCATCGGTTCGGGCTTGGGCTCACCTGAAAACCCCTTTAATCTGGTGCAGTTTGCAACATCAAATTACAGGGCGGATGTTTTTGCTCAAAGGAATCCTTGGATTGTTGGGACAGGTTTTGGCGTTAGAAGCACAATTCTTAAAATGCCAATTCGCTATGAAGTGGCTTGGGGCCTAAAAGAAGGGAAAATTCTTGCGCCAATCCAACATGTATGTATGACTTGGATTTTTTAGTAAATAAGTAAAAAAAGGTGTCCAAATTGTTGTGATTTGTGTTTATTTTGCAACACACAATATACCCATGAGTTTTTTTAGTTTTCTAACCCAAGAACTTGCAATTGACCTCGGCACTGCCAACACGTTAATCATTCACAAGGACAAGGTTGTTGTTGATGAACCAAGCATCATCGCAATCGAGAGAAATACCGGCAATGTTATCGCCATTGGCAAAGACGCCATGCAAATGTTCGGAAAAGAAAACGAGGGTATCAAAACCATTCGTCCTTTGAAAGACGGTGTAATTGCAGATTTCCAAGCAGCAGAGCACATGATTCGCGGGATGATCAAAATGATGAATCAAAAGCAGCGATGGATTTCTCCACAGTTAAAAATGGTTATTTGCATTCCCAGCGGCATTACAGAAGTTGAAAAGCGTGCTGTAAAGGATTCTGCTGAGCGAAGCGGCGCCAAGGAAGTTTACCTCATTCACGAGCCAATGGCTGCTGCTGTGGGTATCGGTATCGATGTTACACAACCACAGGGTAACATGATTGTTGACATCGGGGGTGGAACTACAGAAATCGCCATCATTGCTTTGGGTGGCATAGTGTGTGACGAGAGCATTCGCGTTGCTGGAGACGAGTTCAACTTGGATATTTTGGAATACATGCGTCGCGAGCACAATTTGTTAATTGGTGAGCGCACAGCAGAGAAGATTAAAATACATATTGGATCCGCTTTGCAAGAGTTGGATAGCCCACCAGAAGATTACGCTGTATTTGGCCGTGATTTGATGACTGGTATCCCCAAGCAGATCATTGTAAGTTATAGTGAAATCGCCAGGGCGTTGGATAAGAGCATCATGAAGGTTGAAGAAGCCGTTTTGCGTGCTTTGGAACAATCACCTCCAGAATTAAGCGCCGATATTTTGTCGAATGGAATTTGGTTGACCGGCGGCGGTGCCTTGCTTCGCGGTTTGGACAAGCGTATTTCTGCCAAGACAAAGTTGCGCGTACACATTGCAGAAGATCCCCTTCGTGCGGTAGTGAGAGGCACGGGAACTGCATTGAAGAACATTGGCCGATTCAAATTCTTAATGACAGCTTAATCGATTAGGCTATGTTGGTCATATTCCGTTGGATACGGAATCAAGCACACCCCCTACTTTTTGTTTTATTGCTCGTTAGTGCAGTAACGCAGATTTTTCGTTATCACTTCTACCAACATAGTATTTACTTTGGCCAAGCGTTGGGCGCACACCGACAGATTGATCAGTGGAAGTCTGATGTAAAATCATATTTCAACTTGCGTCAAGTCAATCAGCAACTCATTGGTGAAAACACACTTTTGAAGCAGCAGTTAAACTGGAACCTCACCTACAATTCGCCGAAAAGAGACAGTGCTTATCAAGACGACAAAACCGGGAATTTTGTCAAATACGAATATATTCAAGCGAGGGTAATTCGAAACAGCGTTCAAGATCAGAATAATTTCATCATCCTAGACCGCGGTTTCAAGGATGGCATCAAACGCCATATGTCGGTTGTTTCGCCCATGGGCATTGTGGGCGTTGTGGTAGAATCTGCTGAGCACTATTCGTTGGTTATGTCTGTATTGAATTCCAAATTTGAAATCACCCCGTATATCTTCGATTTAAAAACGAGTCAGGGCGTGATTTCTTGGAACGGCGAGGACCCCACCATGGTGGACCTTGAAGAGGTCAATCGCTTTGTGAAGGTTAAAACTGGTATGAAGTTATTTACTTCCAATTACTCGTTGTTGTTTCCGGCAGGCATTCCCATTGGAACCATCGTAAAAAGCAGCTCAAACCTAAAATCAAATTTTCATCGCATCACTGTGAAATTAGCCACGGATTTTGGCCAGTTGGACGTGGTTACTGTTATTAAAAACATCCATCAAAAAGAATTGGATGTGCTAAACCAAGCTATCCCAGCAGACAAGGAGGAAGACAATGATAGAGATCGCTAGGTATATTGTTTCAGGACTGCTGTTGGCGTTGGTGCAAACCTTTATCTTGCAAGAGGTCAATATTGCTTGGTGGATTAAGCCCATGCCCTACATTTTGTTATTTTTAAACATACCTGTTTCCGTTAACAAGTTTGGTATGTTGATTGGGGCTTTCTTTTTCGGAATGACGATCGATGCATTGGGTGGAAGTATGGGTATGCACACCGCAGCTTGTGTAAGTTTGGTTTATTTCAAATACCACATTGATGCCTATTTTTTGGATGAAAATAGCATGCAATTGCAAGGATTGAGCACAATGCACGAGGATTACAAGGGGTGGCAATGGTACTATATCTATGTATTCTCGCTGACATTCTTGCACCATCTGGTATTTTTTACCTTTGACTATTTCCGATGGTCGGCCATCCTTACCATAATCTGGATTAGTTTGACTAGTTCGGTTGCATCAGTTTTCTTCGTTCAAATTTTCAGATTGCTTAAAGGTAAACGTTAATCTTATGGATAAGAATCGTTCGAAGCAACTGGTATTTTTTGGTCTTATATTGTTGATTTTTGTCATTTATACCCTTCGTTTAGCGAGTTTGCAGTTGGGTGATGTGCCTTACAAAAAGATGGCCATTAACAATGCGCTGAATAAAATCACCCTCTATCCTTCCCGCAGCAATGTTTTTGATCGCAAAGGCAAATTGATGGTTTACAGTACGCAGATGTATGATTTATCGGTTTTTCCCTTTGAAATTAAGAAGCTCGATACTGGATTGTTGTGTTCTGTGTTAGAATTGGATATTCAAACCGTTAGGGGATTGATTGCGGATGCAAGGGTCAGGGCAAAAAAGCGTCAAAAAAACAACTCATTCAACAACTCTGCGCTGTTTTATGCGAATTTATCAAACAAGCAATTCACCCTACTTAGAGAGAATATCTATCGTTTGGACGGGTTTTTTATTGAATCTAGAACGGACCGACAGTTCGCTACCGCCACATTGTCGCACGCTCTGGGGTATTTGGGTGAGGCTGACGAGGAGTTGATTGCATCGGACGAGTATTATCAGCCAGGAGATTTGGTTGGAATTACCGGCTTGGAGCGATACTATGAAAAACAAATACGTGGAATTAAGGGCGTTAAAACGGTTTGGCAAGATCGAACTTATACAGAGCGTGGCGTTGTAAAAGATACCCAGTTCAACTACCCCGCAACCGCTGGACCCGATGTTATCAGCAGTTTGGATTTTGTGTTACAAGAATACGGCCGGGAATTACTCAATGGTAAAAAAGGCAGTATCGTGGCCATTGAACCAGGAACTGGTGAAGTTTTGGCTTTCATCAACAATCCAGACTATGACCCCAACACCATGGTTGGTAGAGATCGTGCAAACACATTTAAATCCTTGCTCCGCGACCCTCAAAAACCATTGTACAACCGCGCGGTGAAGGGCGTGTACCCTCCTGGATCCACATTCAAAACAGTTATGGCTTTGATTGCCATGCAAGAAGGTGTTCTAACGCCGGAAACCACACACGGCTGCGGAGGTGGATATCGATTGGGGAGCATTCGCGTTGGGTGTCACCCCCATGGAGGTCCGCTCGATTTACGCGGATCCATTCGAATCTCTTGCAACAGTTATTATTGTCAGGTGTTCCGAGATATCATCGATAATCCAGAATATGGCAACGTAAAAGTGGGATATGCTGCATTGGAAAAACACCTACGTTCCTTTGGTTTAGGAAGTCCGTTGGGTATTGACTTGTTGGGTGAATCCCGTGGAAACATTCCATCTGTGTCGCAGCTCGACCGTAGACATGGCGATCGCTGGAAAAGTAGCACCATTATTTCCCTGAGCATCGGACAGGGAGAAATCCTACTCACGCCGCTGCAAATGTGCAACACAGCGGCTATTATCGCCAATCGGGGATGGTATTATTCTCCTCACTTGATTAAGCGAATTGATGGCTATAAAGACACGGCCTGGGACCGTAAATACAAGATAAAAAAGTTTACAACTGTTGACCCTCGCTACTTCCAATACGTCATTGACGGCATGTCGGATGTGACCAAACCCGGCGGAACAGCCAATGGCACTGGTATTGAGAACGTAGAAATATGTGCAAAAACAGGTACGGCACAAAACCCTCACGGCAAGGATCACTCTATTTATATTGCTTTTGCACCCAAGGACAATCCCAAAATCGCCATCGCCGTATTGGTTGAAAACGGTGGTTTCGGGGCAACATGGGCAGCGCCTATCGCCAACTTGATGATTGAAAAGTACTTACAAGGCAAAGCGGAATCCTCCAAACCCGCCATGGAGGAACGAATCAAAACGAGCGTCATTCAATAATTAACGCTATTACACAATGCGCTACAGTCCACTCTCTACCAACAACCAGGAAAAAATCGACAGTTTGGCGGTTTTCTTGTACGTTGTGCTGTTGTTGATTGGGTTTATCAGTGTATCCAGCGCAACCTCGGATGTAAACCAAGCGTTCTATTCCCTGTCGGATATCGCCATCAAGCAATTGGTGTTTATTTTCGGGGCGATTTTGATCATTTTCACGATTGTTTTTTCCAATGTTGTGGTGATCGACTATTTCGCTTATGGTTTTTACGCAATAGCCATCACACTAAACATATTGGTTTTGTTTTTGGGTAGAGAAATTTCAGGCGCTAAATCGTGGTTTGGATTTGGGGGTTTTGGAATTCAGCCCAGTGAATTTGCCAAAGTTGCCACTGCTCTCGCCTTGTCAAAGTTCTTAGGAACCTACGGCGTAAAATTCCAAGGCACGAAAAACATTGTCACGGCCTTGGGCATCGTTTTGTTGCCGATGGCCATTATCCTTATTCAGAATGATACAGGGAGTGCACTGGTGTTCTTATCATTTTTCTTGGTGCTTTATCGCGAAGGATTACCTGGTTATATTTTGGTTTCCGCTGTATGGCTTGGAATTTTGGCCATTTTTAGGATTATCAGCGAAGCAACGGGCATTTCCAGTTTTTATGGATATGGTATTCTGTTGGGATTGGGATCGATCATCGTGTTTTTTGTCCGCAAAGACAGGGGCATCGCCATGCTTGTCACTACGATTGCTGTGATTTCATCGTTGTTTTACACGATCGTAGGTACTTTTTACTCCAAAATCTTGATGCAATACCAAAGAGATCGGATCGAATTGGTGCTTGGACTGAAAGAAGACGACCGCGGGATGGGCTTCAACCTAAAACAATCGAAAATCGCCATTGGCGCAGGAGAAATGTGGGGGCGTGGTTATTTAAAGGGAACCCAAACCAAGATGGGCTTTGTCCCCGAACAGCACACCGATTTTATTTTTGATGCCATTGGTGAAGAATGGGGATTTGTTGGCAGTACCCTATTCCTGCTGATTTTTTGTGGGTTATTGGTACGACTTGTGATTATGGCTGAGCGACAATCCACAGTATTCGGCCGGGTATTGGGCTATTCTTTGGCCTCCGTCCTTTTCTTCCACATGTCGATTAACATTGGCATGACCGTGGGATTGGTTCCAACCATTGGGATTCCCCTTCCATTTATTTCCGCTGGAGGTAGTAGTCTATGGGCTTTTACCCTATTTCTTTTCACTTTTCTGCGGGTGGATCAGGTGCGGAAGTAAAAGGCTTTTCCGTAATATTGTAACAATGAATACCGTGCGATTCAAACAGCTGTTTACACAGGGCCTTGGTGCATTAACACTTGCCATGTGTTTATCTTCATGTGGTGGTACCGATGAACAGAATGTGGATGTTCTTTTTGAGAAAGTAACTTCCGATGTAACCGGCATAGATTTCGTCAATTCCGTGCCTGAAAACGATTCCTTGAATCAGTTCACTTATCACTACCTCTACAATGGTTCTGGTGTGGCCATTGGCGATATCAACAATGATGGCAAAAACGACCTCTATTTCTCGGGAAATGAAAAATCGTCGCGCCTATACCTCAACAAAGGCGATTTCAAATTTGAGGACGTCACCAAGCAAAGCGGAACCACCACAAACCAGTGGATCAGCGGTGTAACCATGGTGGATGTAAACAATGATGGTTGGTTGGATATTTATGCGTGTTCTTCGGGACCCAGACAACTCAAGCAATCGAAGCGTAATTTGTTGTTTATCAACCAAAAGAATGGCTCTTTCAAAGAATCAGCAAAAGAATGGGGTGTGGATGACGGAGGAAACGCCACATGCGCAACCTTCTTTGATTATGACAACGATGGGGATTTGGATTTTTATTTGGGAAACCATGCAGACCAGTTCTTTTCCAACATCAATACCCGGTTCACGCCTACGCTGAACATGGATGAGTTTAATCAGCAACACTTTTTTCGCAATGATGGCAATAAATTCACGGATGTATCAGACAAAGCAGGTGTTGTAAAGATGGGCTATTGCTTAAGCGCGGCCGCTGCAGATTACAACAATGATGGCCTTACCGATCTTTATGTCTGCAACGATTACCATGTACCGGATTGCTATTACATGAATAATGGCGACGGCACATTCACCGATCAGTTTGATGTTGCTTTTAAGCACTCCAGCACCAATTCAATGGGAAGCGATGTTGCCGATGTTAACAATGACGGATTCTCAGATTTGATTACGGTGGACATGCTCTCTGAAAGTCCACGCAGGTACATGTCGTTGATGGGTCCTAAGGACTATGACTACACCATGGTGGGCATCAAGAATGGATACAAAAACCAATACATGAAGAACAACCTGCAAATGAATTTGGGCAATGGCCATTTTTCAGATTTGTCCTATTTGTATGGTGTGGCAAAGTCGGATTGGAGTTGGAGTCCACTTTTATCTGATTTCAACGATGATGGTTTTACCGATATGTTTGTATCGAACGGTTACTATCGAGATGTGACCAACTTGGATTTCATTCTGTACCAAAGCATAGTGGAACAACAACAAAAGCGTGGATTAACCCATGAAGAATTGTTGAAGAAACTACCCTATGAAAAAATACAGAACTTCTTCTTCCAAAACAACAATGGCGAAGGATTCACCAACCGAGCGAGCGAGGTTGGTTTGGATGATTTGACATTGAGCACGGGTTCAGCCACCGGAGATTTGGATGGTGATGGACGTTTGGATTTGGTTGTTTGTAACCAAGGAGAAATGCCTTTGGTCTACAAGAACGTCAACACACAAAACCACTTTGTCAATGTAAAGGCTGAGGGAACCGACAAATCGAATCGTTACGGCATAGGATGTCAATTATACGCATCGGACTCAGCTGGCAAGTATAGAAAATTCGAAATCCAACCCTCTCGCGGTTACCAGAGCTCATCAGAAGCCGTTGCGCATATCGGTTTGGGTGCAAACGAAACATTGGCAGAGTTGGTCGTTGTATGGCCCAATGGTAAGGCTCAAATCTTGAAGGATGTATCGGCTGATCAAACCGTGATCGTAAAAAGTGCTGATGCCAATACAACGTGGGATCGCAATGTGATTCGCGCCGGTGACATTCCCTATTTTAAAGAGAATGAATCAGAGTGGGGATTGAATTTCAACCACCTAGAACAAGAAAACCCTGACTTTAAAAGAGAGCCTTTGCTACCACATCGCTATACTACACTCGGACCGGGGATGTCGGCTGGAGATGTTAACGGTGACGGTCTCCAAGATCTGTTTGTGGGCAATGCCCGTGAAAGCTCAGGTTCTACCCTGTTTTTATTGCAAGCAGATGGAAAGTATATCGCGGCGGGCTCTCAGCCATGGAAATCATTGGATGCCGATGTGATGGGCTCATTGCTATTCGACTGCGATGGAGACAAGGATTTGGATTTATATGTAGCTGTGGGTGGTTCAGAGTTTGAATGGCCATCGAACAAATACGAGCACCAGATTTATATCAACGACGGAAAAGGCGGTTTTACCAATGGCAAAGGTCGTTTACCCAATGTGATTAGCAGTAGCAGTTCTGTAGCCTCTGCCGATTACGATGGCGATGGCGACTTGGATTTATTCGTTGCAGGACGATTGATGCCCGGTAATTGGCCTACATTGGAAGTTCGCAGCTATTTGTTGCAAAATAACGGAGGGAAATTCAGGGATGTGACGACGGCATTGGCGCCAGATTTGGAAAACGCGGGTATGATCTGTTCTGCCATCTTTAGCGATTTCAATGGCGATGGCAAACCCGATTTATTGCTTGGTGGAGAATGGATGCCTCTTATTTTCATGGAAAACAATGGAGGAAAATTCGTGAACAAAACCGGAGAAGTGGGCGATGCCTCGCTGTCTGGATGGATGAATAGCATTACGCCAGTGGATATTGACAATGATGGCGATTTGGACTATGTGGTCGGAAACAAGGGCAACAACAGCTTTATTCAAGCCAAGGTTGGCAGCCCAAGCAAGGTGTTCTGGGCCGATTTCGATGGAAACGGACGGCAAGACATCGCGATGAGCTACAGTTATGGCGGCAGTGATTATCCCCTATTTACGATGGACGAAATGGGTAAAGCGTATCCATTCTTTATCAATAAGAAGTTTACAACGTACAATGATTTCGCAGGCAAAACCATGGAGGAGATCTTCGGCGCCGAAGTGCTCAAACAGAATAGTTTAACGGCGAATTACTTCTCTAGTTTCGTGGCGATAAACAATGGTGGCAAATTTGGCTTTGTTGAATTACCTATGTGGGCACAGGCAGGACCTGTATTTGGCACAACAGTTATTGATATTGATGGCAACGGATTTGATGATATTCTTTGTACCGGTAACAATTACAACACCCGCGTTCCACATGGCAGAGACGACGCACAGCCTAGCTTTGTTTTGTTCAACCAGGGCGGCACATTCAGTTATCAGTCGGGATCTCGCAACGGATTGTACAACCAGGACGATGGAAAATCCATGATATTGTGCCCAGCTCCTTCCGGACAGGTTCGTGTATTACTGGCCAACAACAATGGTAAATTGCGTGGATTCACCTTGTTGAATGGAAAGAATCAAGCGCAATCTGTGGGATTCGTGAAGGCACCAACCCTTGCAAGTTATGCAAAGGTCACAGTCAATGGAACGGTTAAAATGGTGAACCTCAATGGCGGCAGTGGTTATCTATCCGGCAACAATGCAGGTGTATGGAAAACCAAAGGGGTTGGAAACATTGAATTCTTTGATGCCAACGGACGCAGATTGTAATAACTTTCCGATTACAGTTGCATTCTCCATATAAATTCATTATTTTTGCAACCTAATTGTAAGAAGATGGCAGTTACTAAACTCAAAAGAAAAGAAGCAAAAAACAGAAGCAGAATGACCAAGCGCGTTGAGAACATCAAACGTTTGAAGTTGGTTACCACAATTGCTTCTCCATACAAAGGCATATCAGGTATCGTCTTGGAAGACCAAGAAAACCAATAAATGTCATTGTTTTAGATATTGAAGGCACGCATATTTGCGTGCCTTTTTTTATTAAATTTACGCCAATGTCCGCCCACAAACACATAAAACCCCTTTTACTTTCTATCGTTTGCATCGGATTCATGCAGAGCGCTTGTCAAAATGCAAAAGAAACCGAGAACAAAGTCATTCAGAACGACATCCTATCAATCTGTAATGTGGCCATCCAGAATGCCATCGTTGTTGATCACGTTGCGGCGCCTGTTGGTTCGCGCAGGTATGTTTATGCTTCCATTGCTGCGTATGAGTCCTTGGTACCCTTCTACCCTGATTACAAGAGTGTAGCGCCAGTAATGAATGGATTAAAAGCAACACCCGCGCCCGACACTACCCAGAAATACTGTTTGGACCTGGTGGCGATGGCAGCACATACTTATGTGAGCCAAAAGTTGGTTTACAAAGAAGACAGTATCGCCAATTTCCGTAGCCGACAGCTAAATTTTTACAAAGACAAGATGTCGAACAGTATGTTTGAAGCCTCCATTAGCTATGGCGATAGTGTGGGTTCTCATATTGTAAAATGGTCAAAGTCAGATTCATTCTCTTACTTCCGCGGTCGTGAATTTTTCCTCACCAACAACAACCCTGGTTCGTGGGAACAAACACCCCCCGATTTCATGGAAGCAATTGAGCCCAATTGGGGTCGGATTCGTCCGGTACTGGTAAAATCGGTGAGTGAATTCCAATACGATGCACCAGAACCCTACAACACAGATAAAAAATCACGCTTTTACGCCATAACCAAAGAAGTTTACGACACTGTAAATGCCAAGGACACCAACCAATTGAGAACAGCTTGGTACTGGGATGACAATCCGAATGCTTCGGTGCATTATGGACATGCAACGATCAACGTATTGAAGGTTTCTCCTGCAGGACATTGGCTTTCCATGTTCTCGACCGTAGCGAGATCAAAAAAATACTCTTTAATCGAAACAGCCGATGGCATGATGCGGTTGTCATCTGCGATTTTTGATGCGTTTATCAGCTGTTGGTATGTAAAATACAAAACCGATTATTTACGCCCGATTACTGCCATACATGACTTGATTGATTCCAGCTGGTCCTCTCCCATTCAAACACCGGCTTTTCCAGAATATCCATCAGGACACAGCGTGGTTTCGAGTGCTGCAGCCACTGTGTTAACTGCAACTTTCGGTGAGTATGAATTTACGGATAGCGCAGAGTATCAGTTTGGCTTGGGGATCCGGAAGTTTAAGAATTTCCGTGAAGCCAGCAACCAAGCTTGTATTTCTCGCCTATATGGAGGTATACACTTTATCGATGCCATCCAAAATGGGAAGAAATTGGGCAACGAGGTTGGGAATTATCACGTTACCCACTTAAAAACCAAAAAGTAACCGATTACATTAGCTGTGCCAGGCGCTTTTCGATAATCAACAACTTATCGGTAGCGTCTGATAGTTTCTTGCGCTCTACGTCGACCACCTCCGGCTTGGCATTTTGTACAAAGCGTTCGTTTTCTAGTTTTTTACGAACGGACGCGATGAATCCGTCGTAGTATACTTTTTCTTTTTCCAACTCTTCTCGCTCTTTATCGACATCTATCTCCACATTAAGTTCAACCCAAATTTCGTGGGTACCAACGATTACGGGCATTCCATTTTGGGGTTTGGTGGCAACATCGGTATGAACATTGACGTTACCCAATTTCTCTACAAAGTCTTGCAAACTCAAAATAGAAAGTGCAGAGGCCGGCACCCATAAATTCAATGCTTCTTTGGGCGATAATCCTCGGGTATTTCGGGTATTTCTGATTTCTGTCACCAATTGTAAAGCCTCTAGGGATGAATGCTCTGCTTGACCTTCTTTGGCAACGGGATACGACGATAAAACCAATGTTTCTGCATTTCCATCGCTTAACAACTGTACGATTTCCTCAGAAATGAAAGGCATGTAGGGGTGAAGAAGCGACATCAATTCTTGCAATAGGTTTTGTGCTTCCTTTCGCGTGGTATTTGAAATAGATTCACCATAAGGAGGTTTGATGGCTTCCAGGTATACCGCACAAAAATCGTCCCATATGAGTTTGTAAATCGCCATTAAGGCATCAGACAAACGGAATTCTGAAAACAACTGTTCTATTTCCTTCAAAGTCTCGTTCAACCGAGATCCCATGACAGTTTTGGCTTGATTAGCAGCGTTGGTTGGTTCACCGTCGTTCGTTTCCCAGCCTTGAATTAATCGGAAGGCATTCCAAATCTTGTTACAGAAGTTTCGGCCTTGTTCAATCTGCGTTTCATCGAACAAAATATCGTTACCAGCAGGCGAACAAAGCAACAGACCCATACGCACAGAATCGGCACCAAATTTCTCTATGAGTTCTAATGCATCGGGGCTATTCCCCAAACTTTTGCTCATTTTCCTGCGTTGTTTATCACGAATTAACCCTGTGAAATACACATTTTTAAATGGCATTTTACCTTCAAACTCATAACCTGCCATGATCATACGAGCCACCCAGAAAAACAAAATATCCGGACCGGTAACCAAATCATTGGTTGGGTAATAATAGTTCAATTCTGTTTTATCTGCATGCTCTCCTATCCCATCAAACACAGAAATCGGCCAAAGCCAAGAACTAAACCAAGTGTCTAATACATCGGGGTCTTGGGTTAAGTCGGCGATGGATACCGTTGTACCCATTTTAGCAAATTCAACTACAGCATCCTCTGCGGTCTTGGCTACCACCCACTCGCCGGTGGTTGAATACCATGCGGGTATGCGATGTCCCCACCATAACTGACGTGAAATGTTCCAATCTTTTACATTTTCCATCCAATGGCGATATGTATTCTTCAGTTTGGCTGGATAAAAATTGATTTCATCGTCCATTACAGATGACAATACTTTGGGATTCTTTTTCATGAAATCTTGCATATTCATGAACCATTGCGTACTAATTCTGGGTTCAACCACAGCATCGGTACGCTCACTGTATCCAACATTGTGTACGTAATTTTCCTGTTTGGAAAGCAATTCTGCTTCTTTCAATGCTTTCACCCATTGTTTACGGGCAATGAAACGATCCTGACCCACAAACAATTGTCCGGCCTCTGAAATCGTGCCATCCGCGTTCAAAGTATCGATCACAGGCAGATTGAATTTCAATCCAATGTTGTAATCATTGATATCGTGGGCGGGTGTTACTTTCAATACGCCGGTACCAAATTCAATGTCGATGTATTCGTCTGCAATGATAGTTACCTCTCTATTGATCAACGGAACCATGACTTTCTTACCAATCAGTCCTTGGTAACGTTCATCGTTGGGATTCACACACACAGCGACATCTCCTGCAATGGTTTCAGGACGTGCCGTGGCTACCATCAATTCTCCGTCAAAGTCTACCCCTTTGTAAATCACATAATACAATTGATCGGGCGTTTCTTTGAAAATCACCTCCTCATCACTCAAGGTGGTTTGTCCTGCCGGATCCCAGTTCACCATCTTCGTACCGCGATAAATAAGTCCTTTTTTGTAGAGGTCAACAAATACATCTACGACTGCCTCATACAAACTTGGCTCCATGGTAAAACGGGTACGATCCCAATCACAACTCGCGCCCAATTTTTGGAGCTGCTGCAAGATGATTCCGCCGTACTTTTCTTTCCACTCAAACGCGTGCTTGAGAAACTCTTCGCGGCTTAAGCTAGATTTTGGTATTCCTTGTTCGGCCAATAGTTTTACTACTTTGGCTTCGGTGGCAATACTCGCATGATCTGTTCCTGGGACCCAACAAGCATTGAAACCTTGCTTCCTGGCTTTGCGGATTAGGACATCTTGGATGGTATTATTGAGCATATGCCCCATATGCAATACTCCCGTAACGTTGGGTGGCGGAATAACGATGGTATAAGCCGGACGTTGGTCTGGGACTGAGCGGAAGTACTTTTGGCTCAACCAATGTTGATACCATTTATTTTCAATGTCGGAAGGATTGTATTTGGCGGAAATTTCCATTGTTACAAAATTACGATTTTCGTATTGTGTTTGGGGTTGATTACAAAGAAAAAGGCCACTCTTTCGAGTGGCCTTTTTCGTATAAATTTGTTTTTGATTAAACTCCTACATCGTGGTGGGCCGACTCATCCAAGTAAGGATGGTTGACAGCGACCAAACCTCTCTTCGTCAAAGCGGTGAAAACCCAATAAGTAAACACACCTGCGAACAATAAGAAAGTTCCCAATTCCAAGAAGCCAAATTGCATTCCAGAACCGAATACACCAGGGAATACCATCAACCACACATCGTGGTAGTGACCCAATATCATGATTGAACCGATGATTGCCAATACATAGCGGTTTCTTTTGGCTGAGCGCATCAACAACCCAAGGAAAGGAATGCAGAAACACATCGCGAAGTTCAACAAGAAATTGAATTTGTAGTTTTCAAAACGAATTTGATAGTATGCCATTTCCTCAGGGATCTGTGCGTACCAAATCAACAAGTATTGAGACAACCACAAGTAAGCCCAGAATACGGTGAAGGCAAACATAAATTTACCCAAATCGTGCATGTGCTCGTTGGTAACGAATCCCAAATAACCTTCTTTCTTAATATACGCTACGAAGAAAGCCATAATGGTGATCATGGTTACCCAGTGTGTTACGAAGTTATAAAAACCAAAGATGGTTGAATACCAATGTGCATCAACCGACATGATCAACAACCAAGCAATCACAGAAATGGTGAAACCGAAAATCACTGCGAAAGCGGCACTGAAACGAATTGATTTTCTGAAAAAAGTCACATCTCCTTTGGTGGCGTTGTCTTCTGCGGCCGACAATGAACGCAATTTGCGCATCAAAACGTACCAGATAACAACCAAGACACTGGGGAATACAAACAACATCGTTGAATTCAAGAAACCAGATTTACCTACCAAGATGGGATCGTAGCCGGCATCGCTGGGTTTTAAACCCAGATGTTCGTAATGTGCCCAATGGTAGATATCATTCTTACCCATAAACAAAGCAATCAACAATACCACGAATGGTACTGGAATGAATGTCATGATGGCTTCAGGAATACGCTTAATACCTACAGACCAACCAGCGTTGGCGATGTATTGAATGGCATACCACATCAAAGCAACCAATGAAATCATGAGGAAAAAATATCCTGCAATCATCAAGTTGGCCCAAATGCGGGTGTTTGCAGGTTTGTCTAAAGGATGAAATTCCATACGAGGACCGAATGCTTCAGTCTCCACATTGGTATGTTCTTCGTGTGCCGCGGCAGCAGCATGGCCTTCACCATGATGAGCCCCTTCGTGAGCAGCTACTTCCGTTTTCGCTGCATGAGATTCCTCGTGACCGCCTAAATTCGCAATACCAAGACCTGCAAAAATCAACCCCAAGACCATCAAGATCATGGAGAAACGTTTTGCCTTCGGAGAGAATACAAACTGCTCCTGTTTAACTTCAATATGATGTCCGTGTCCCATTGTAATTTACTTATTTAGTGGTGGCTGTTGAATCAGTGGTTGCAGGCTCAGCGACAGCGACACTCTGATTGCTCAATAATTTAACATATTTGATCACTTTCCAACGATCCTTTGGACTCAATACAGAGGCATGGCTACCCATGTTGTTTTTTCCGTAGGTCAAAGTGTGATAGATTTTACCTTCCGGCAAAGTTTTGATGTACTCATCGGTGTAGGCTTTCCAAGAGGGCTTCAAAGTAGCCACTTTCTTGAAAACTTCACCGTCGTTTCCACCATTAGCACCGTGACAAGGTGTACAATAGATATCGTAAAGATATTTTCCACGACCATCTTCCAATGTAGCTTCCGCAGGTGCTACCAAAGCAGCAGAAGCTTCGTAGCCGTCTCCGGAATTCTCCAAATTATATTTATAGTCCAACTTGCCATAAGCAACGGTTCCAGCAACGGGTTCACGCATGTTCATGCCGTAAGGGTTCACCTTATTGCTATCAACTTGGCTGTAGGACTCATAACCCTTTGAATAGTACATGTCAGGTGCATATTCCCAACCGGGGTTGTTTCCACGACTTACACATCCACTCATCAAAGCGGTAGCGGCAATCGAACCGAACAAGATATAAAGTTTGTTGTTCATTGTAATTCAACTATTAAAGTACGGTTTGAACACCGTTGTGAAACTCACGCAATTCAACAGCACCATGATTCTTCATCATGTTGAGGACTGCTTTTTCATCCATTCCGTCTGTTGTTTCGATGGCCATAACCATGCGGTCATCGGTTTGACGGATATCCAATATTTCATTTTTGATGCCGTGAACCAAACGGTTTCTCCAGAAGAAGAAGAACGACATACCGAATGCAGTACACAATACAGTACCTTCAAACATCACTGGAGCCCAGCTAGGAGTGAAACGAACTGGCTTATTACCAATGTTCATGGGCCAATCATGCACATACATGTACCAAATCATGGTGGTCATCAAGGTCAAGCCCGTTACAGCACAGAAAAAAGCGATACGGGCCAATTTGCTTCGACGTGCACCGATGATACGATCCAAACCATGTACTGGATAAGGCGTGTAAATATCATGGATGTGAACGCCAGCATGTGCAATCTCTGAAGCACCTGCCATCAACTGATCTTCGTCCTCCCATACACCAATCAACATCTTGTTGCGGTCGCGTAGGCTAAGTTTTTTATCTAAAATTCCCATTATGGTAATCTTTTAAGGTTTTTGTTATTCGCGGTTGCGAAGGATTGATTTAACTTCCGCCATGTTGATCACAGGCAAGAATTTGGCAAACAAGAAGAAGCATGTAAAGAAGATACCAAAGGTTCCCAAGAACAAGCCGATTTCAGTCAATGAACCTGAGTACATAACCCAGCTTGATGGCAAGTAATCTCTGTGCAATGAAGTCACGATGATTACAAAACGCTCAAACCACATACCCACGTTAACGACAATACTCATGATGAAAATGAACCAAGGCGTAGTACGAGCCCAACGGAACCAGAACACCTGTGGGGCGATCAAGTTACAAGTCATCATACTCCAATAAGCCCACCAATAAGGTCCGAACATACGGTTGGTGAAAGCATATTGCTCGTAAATGTTACCAGAGTACCAAGCGATGAAGAATTCCGTAATGTATGCAATACCCACAATGGTACCTGTTACCATGATGATTTTGGTCATCGCATCCAAGTGTCCGATTGTGATATAGTTCTCATAGTTCATCACCTTACGAGCCACCACCAACAAAGTAGCCACCATACCAAAGCCAGAGAAAATCGCACCGGCAACGAAGTATGGAGGGAAAATGGTTGTGTGCCAACCAGGGATTACTGAAGTTGCAAAGTCGGTAGATACGATGGTGTGTACAGACAATACCAAAGGCGTACTCAAACCAGCCAAAATCAACGATATCAATTCATAACGCGCCCAAGTACGGGTAGATCCTGTCCAACCCATCGAGAAGAAACCGTACATGGTCTTACCCAATTTAGATTTCACCTTGTCGCGAATTGTAGCGATGTCAGGAATCAAACCAATGTACCAAAACAACAACGATACGCTGAAGTAGGTAGAAATCGCAAATACGTCCCACAACAAAGGAGAGTTAAAGTTCACCCACAGAGAACCGAATGCGTTTGGCAATGGCAAAGCCCAGTAACCAACCCAAACCCGACCCATGTGGAATACAGGGAACATCGCCGCACAAATTACCGCGAAGATGGTCATCGCCTCTGCTGAACGGTTAATACTCATCCGCCATTTCTGACGGAACAGCAACAACACGGCTGAGATCAAGGTACCTGCGTGACCAATACCAACCCAGAATACGAAGTTGGTGATATCCCAACCCCACATCACTGATTTGTTGATGTTCCACACACCAATACCTGTGAACAAGGTGTACAACAAACTCACCCCAAAAATTCCCAAGAAAATCAAGGACAAAGTGAATCCCACTTTCCAGGCGGTAGAAGGATTGTTCAAAATAGGCCTTGCAATATCTCGCGTAACGTCAGATGCCGTTTTATCGCCAGTTACAAGTCTGTCTCTAATGATTGAATCGTGTATCATTCGAATATTTATTGGGTGAATTAAAGTGAATCGTTGTTACGAATTTTGGTCATGTACTTCACAGATGATTGTACGTTAATTTCCTCAAGCACTGTAAATCCGCGCTCATTCTTATGCAATTTGCTCACTTCGCTTTCAGGGTTGTGCAAATCACCAAATACAATTGCGTTGCTAGGACAAGCTCTTTGACAAGCAGTTAACACCTGCACTTCGTTGGGTGATTTACCCTCGCGCTTGGCTTTCAACTTGCCTTCCTGAATACGCTGTACACAGAAAGAACATTTTTCCATCACACCACGTGTACGAACAGTAACATCTGGGTTGATCACCATTTTACCCAATGGGTTGTTGAAGTGGAAATCAAATTTGTCGTTATCGTTGAAACGGAACCAGTTGAAACGACGTACTTTGTATGGACAGTTGTTACCGCAATACTTAGTACCGATACAACGGTTGTATGTCATTTGGTTTAAACCTTCTGTGCTGTGGGTGGTTGCCAATACTGGACAAACCGTTTCACATGGTGCATTAGAGCAATGCTGACACATCATCGGTTGGTGCAATACATTAACATTCTGCCAATGATCAAAGTTGCCTTTTTCATCAGCTGCTTCAATTTCTGTATCCTTGGTCAGTACGCCTTCGGTTGAATTGAAAGAATAGTAACGATCGATGCGAATCCAGTGCATTTCACGACGCAAACGAATTTCGTCGCGACCGACAACAGGAACGTTGTTCTCAATAGAGCAACTCACGATACAGCTACCACAACCGGTACAAGCGTTCAAGTCAATCGCCATGGCCCACAAGTGGTTTGGCGAGCCATCTTTGCGATACTCTGGCTTTTCCCAGATGGTGTAAATATGCGTGGCTGGCTTATCATTGCCCGCGTTGGGACTCTTTTGCCAAGCACCGTAAGTAGATTCTCTTACGATATCACGTCCTTCAATGCTATGGTGCGTTTGGGTTTGTGCCAAACTGTAATTGTCATCGCCTTTGGTTATTTCAACATTCTTAGCTACAAAGCTACGATTACCCGTATTATTTACGAATGCATATCCGTTTACGCCGATGGTGTCGAATCCCTTTTCTACACTACCAGCAACTTTACCAGCGTGTGTTCTGCCATAACCCAAGGCCATAGCAACGGTTTCGTTGGCTTGACCTGGTTGGATCAATGCAGGAACGTTGGTATAGGAAACATCCCCTACTTTCACGTTAACAGTATCCCCTTCAGCAATATCCAACTTCACAGCCATCGCTTTGGGAATTGCAACGTAGTTATCCCAACATACTTTGCTCACAGGATCAGGCATTTCTTGCAACCATGGGTTGTTTGCAAATGCACCATCCCTAACGCCTACACCTTGGTAAAGAACCATGTCCACACCACTTGCTTTCGCGTTGGCAGAAATGTAAGAGGCTAATGCTTCTACATTACCCGCATAGGAGGCAACACCTTCTGATGCAGCAACAGCGTAAAGACCTTTTTCCAACACACCATTAAAGGCATCATCCGAACCCAAGGTCGCAGCCCAGTTGGCACGGATAAAGTTATAATAAGGAGAGGCTTGTAATTTTTGAGAGAAAATTCCCTTTGATGCGAATGGATCCGTTGCAGGTGCTACCAACGCGTTGGCCCATGTCAATAAGCTAATTTGTGCTTGACGGGTATTAAAAACGTTTGAAATGGTAGGCTGGGTGAAATGGTAAGTACCTTTTCTTGGCTCAGCATCGTTCCAACTTTCCAAATAGTGGTTGTCGGGACATACATATTGGCACAAAGCCGCGGTTTCGTCCTTGCTAGAAGCGAAAGAAACGGATAAAGATGCCTTTTTGATGGCTTCTGTCCATTCTTTGCTGTTATGGTTATACACTGGATTGGTATTGTAGAAAATCACACCCGCAATGGCGCCTGATTTCAAACCAGCCAATACTTCGGCGGTTTTTTTGTCAGATCCTTGATATTGGTTGCTGTGGTTTACCATATCGATGGTTGAACCGTAGTTACCCAACAACATGTTGATACCATTGACGATTTTTTGAACTTCTACTTCGTTGCTCGCAGAGATAACCAATGAGGTTCCTTTGGCTTTCACCAAGGCTTCAGCGGTTTTCTTGATTGAGTTACCCGCCAATTCACCTTGCTGAGGCACGGGAATTTGCTTAGCACCCGTTGCAATGGCAATGTAATTATACAATGTGGCCACATACAATGCTTCTTGAGAAGCACGCATTGGGAAACGGAAATCAGCATTGGTACCTGTCATACTCATTGCACTTTCGAACTGAATGTGCTTCGACATGCCGCCGGCAACCGCAGGTTGACGATTGATGGTATATCCTTTTGAAAATTCAACAGGTGAAATCCAAGTACCCAAGAAATCAGCACCAAAGCTCACAATCACTTTGGCTGAACCAAATTTGTAGGTTGGCAATGCGCGTTTGCCAAAATCTGTTTCGTTGGCATCCAAGATACCGCTGTAGGAAACGGCATCATACATGACATGCTCTGTTGTTGGGAAGGTAGACTTGAAAGATTCAATTGCCTTCAATGTAGAAGGTGAATGGGTTGAACCAGACAAAATCACCACTTTGCCATTAGCAGCAGCAATCTTTTTGATTGAATTGGTAATTTCTGCATCTATTGCAGCCCAATCGGTTTGTTCCGCACCATTTGAAAAGGGGTTAGCCAAACGCTCGTTATCGTACAAAGAAAGGATCGAAGCCTGTCCTACGGCACAAGTACCACCTTGTGAAATCGGAGAATCTACAGAGCCATCCACTTTGATCGGACGTCCTTCACGCACCTTCACTTCAATGCCACAAGCGGCAGAACATGCACCGCAAGTTGAGCGATAGTAGTTGGCAACGCCTGGGGTAACATCCTCAGGTTTTACCAAGTAAGGTACGGCATGACGAATTTTTGTTTTTTGACAAGCGGCCAAGGCTACTGCTGTTACGCTAAAACCGAAATACTTCAGGAAGTCTCTTCGGTTGGCTTGCAATTCAATGGCGTCTTCGTTGAAAACTTCATCCAAAGGGAGATCATCGTGAAACTCGTTTTTCTGAGCTGCAAGGAACTGTGGATTCCTGTTCAACTCATCTTCGCCCTTCCAATATTTGATATTATTTGACATAATGATGCTTCTTAAAAATTGAAATTAATAGTGACACTTAGAACATTCCAAACCACCATTCATGGCAGGAGTCAACTTAACCTTACCATCTGCAGCAAAATACTTGCTCTTGCTTTTGTTAGAAGCAATATCCTTGGCTGCTTTTTCATGCAATGCTTTGTAGTAGTTGTTGTTGGCAACATCCACTTGCGCACTTCTGTGACAATCAATACACCAACCCATTTGCAGAGAACTGTGCTGCTGTACAACTTCCATCTTTTCGATGGCACCGTGACAAGTCTGACAGTTTTGCTTTCCGACTTTTACGTGTTGCGCGTGGTTAAAGTATGCGTGATCGGGTAGGTTGTGAATTCTCACCCACTTAATAGGTTTTGGGTTGTTGCCGTATTCTTCACCTGGCTTCGCTTCTGGATTATAATCCAAAGCCGCGTAAATCTTCTTGATTTCTGGTGAAATCTCGCCATTATACTTATCGGTCAACTGAACACCCTTGTGACAGTTCATACACGTATTTAATGCGGGAATAGAAGCTTGCTTGCTCTCTTCAACGGTTGAGTGACAATATTTACAATCTACTTTCAACTGGCCCGCATGTAACTGGTGAGAAAACGCGATGGGTTGTTTGGGCGCATACCCTTTTTGAACACCTACTTCGGTTATTGAAAATTGGAAACCCTCGTAAGCTCCGTATCCACCAAAGATCGCTACAGCAAAAAGAGTGAGTACAACGGGATTGCGCTTGCCCCATTTACCGGGTAAAACCTTCTCAAAGAATCCCTTCTTTGGTGCGTACATTGCAGCCAATTCTTCGGGATCTTTTTCAGCAGCAACGCGCTTTAAGGTGTTTTTAACACGAGCCAATACCAATAAAATAGCACTGAAGATAGCTACTAGCACCAACAAAATATAAAGCGTACTGCTATCGTCTTCTTTTTGATTTTCGCTCACTGCAACCACAGTGGCTTTTTTGGCTTCTGGTGCAGTTTTGATGTATTCGACGATATCCAAGACGTTCGCTGGTGTCAAGTTCTCAAAAATGTTCATTGCCGCACCACCGTATTCGTTGTACAAGGCAATCGCATCAGGGTCTTTCGTCTCCTTGCGGAACTTTTCGTTGTTACGAACCCATTGAACCAACCAATCCTCAGAGTGACGTGTGTGAACACCCCGAAGAGCAGGGCCCACCATCTTTTTATCTAGAGCGTGACAACTTCCACAGTTGTTGGCTTCATACAACTTTTTACCATTTTCGGCATTTCGCTTATCTTGAGCGTAAGAGGATACTGAAACGGCCATAAACGCCATGAGCATCCAAACTTTAAAATTTCTAGAAATCATGTTTGGGAACATTGTCTTTTTTCGCACTGCAAATATAGATTATGCACCCTCCGAGAAAAAATAAATTGTTAACAGAATTGTCAATTTGAAATGAATCTAAACAAATTCTGTAGTCTGTTGAATTTCTTTCAATTACGATTGAAATGTATTTTGCCAATTAAGGATTTCCACAGAAGAAAACTGGGATTGTACTTTCCATCAAACACGTATATCACCCCAAATATGGCATTTGCGAGAATGTCCCCTCAATGCCCTATTCCCTCATCCAATCAAGGTAGTTGATATAACTCGCCAAAGCCAACTGAGAATAGTTCTGAGATGAATTACCAAAAGCCCCGGCTTGTGTCTTCCACAATTTTAAGATCAACTCTTCCCCATTTCTCACCGTCCCTACAGCGGCCACAGCCTTTCTAACGTTGCCAGCACCAGCATTGTAGACGTGCATCGTTAACAATTGAAACCAAAGTTGATCTAGATTGGGTTCCAGTCCTACAGAAATAGCCATCCTTTGTGCATTCGGGATGCAATAATCGCGCATCAATTTTGCCGCAGCCATACTGCTCAACTGGAAATCATGGCGGTCGTCGCGGGCGCCACTTACGACCAAACCATATTTTTTGGCTACAAAGGGCATCAATTGGTAGTGACCCACCGCTCCACTGATTGAACGAGCCTTGGGATTGTTGGGTGACTCAATGAGCAAAATAAACTGGGCATAGATGGGATTCACACCTATCTCATCAAAAACCTTCTTGGCATCATCAACCAAAGGTCCAACCTTGTTAAAATCAAAAAACTCACGCTTTCCCCGAACAAACTTTACCAACTCACATGTTTCATAACCAAACGAGTCCCTGTAGCACTGTGCGGCTATTTCAAGTTTTGAATAATCAACCAACGAATCCAATCGCTTTGCAGAGATCACATCCATCATATTGCGACTGTCTTTGTGCACCACAATACAAGAATCTTTGGTAAGGAGGATGACTTTTTGCCAAAATTTGATGGGGGGCTGTTGCCTGAAAAAATCCAATTGTTCCTTGGGTATTTGTACGCAGTGAAATGAATCACTGGGCACTGAAGATGTTTGTTTTGTGGCAGATTGACAAGAAAGCCCTGTATTCAAACTCAATAATAAAACCAGCCAAAGGCCATTCAAACCCATAATCTTTCTCACGTTCATCTTCTAATTCCCTTACTTTTCTTTACAATGTGCATCCAACCATTTCTTGGCCGCCTTTTCCCCCAACTGATAACTTCTCTCCCAGTCCACACATGCCAATCCCAATTTACCTTGGTTGTAACGAGCGATACCCCTGCCCAAATACGCGTATGCTGGAGAACTGTTTTTTGCTTTGATTGATTTACTCAAGCATTCATCCGCCTCAACCCACTTTTCTTGCTGTAACAGACAATGTCCGTAGTCGGCCAACAAATCCGCATCATTGGGGGCAGATTTTAACAACTGGGCATAGACGTTCGCAGCCTCCTCGATGCGATTCAAAAAAAATAAAGCATCCGCTTGGTACTTCCTCAAATTTACATTGTTTGGATTGTCGGATAATTCAATCTTCAAAAGATCTAGACAAGGTGCATACTGTTCGGCGTGGAACAACGCGGCGATGTATTGCTGCCGGATCGATTTACTTTCCGGATACATCTGATACAATTGGCCCACTACATTGGCGTATGTCGTACACTGCTTGTTCTTTTCAAAGTGCTGCAAATGCTGCTGTCCGTATTCTGAAATCATTGCATCCCCAATTTTCGAATACAACCAAAACATATCGGTTTGAAAGGTTTCGTATTCTGAGAGCAGCAGTGATAAATCCATGCGCTGAATGTGGGCAAATGTATCTTCCGCTACTTCACCCAAGTACCGATTGATATCGCTATAGGCAAATTGAAAATTCTCTGTTTCTCGATAGGCGATGTAACGGTACAAATAGGTTTGGGTGCGATTGGGATTCAATAAAATCGCTTTGTTAAAATCCACCACGGCAGAACCAAAATCTCGCATGTGCACACGAACAACACCCCGGGTTACCCATGCAATGTCTTCTTGAGGCTTCATTTCAACGGCTTGGTCCAAACTCACGATGGCTGTAGCGTAATCGCCTTTTTCATCGGATCGCATTCCAAAAGACATCAGCTGCTCGAAAGAATATTGAGCCGCAATTTGGGAAAAATACATGCCGACAATTAGGATGGACGAAAGGCGTTTAAACATCATGTGCTACCAAACAAAAATCCGACCAAAAACCTCGCCATGCCAATGGGAATATCTACAATTGGGCGATTGTCTAATTGTGAGGACTCAATTCTATTACTTTTGCAGTTCTTATGATTGAACAGACTACTCAGCGTAAAAAAGAACACCTGTTTTTGGTTTTGGGAATGATTTTTCTCACAAACGCCATCGTAGCAGAATTCATTGGTGCCAAGATATTTTCTCTGGAAAAAACACTAGGGATTGGGGCGGCAAACATCCATTTATTGGGCGGCACATTCAATTTCGACATGACGGCAGGAGTGATTTTGTGGCCTATTGTATTCATACTTACCGATTTAATCAACGAATATTACGGAAAGAAAGGCGTTCAAAAGCTGTCTTGGATCGCTGCGGCACTCTTGGTTTATGCTTTCATTGCCGTGCGATTTGCCATGTGGTTACAAGGGGCAGACTTTTGGCTAGGGAGCGGACAAAATCAAGGATTGAATAATATGTCGGATGCATTCAATGCGGTTTTCGGCCAAGGTTTGATGATTATTTTGGGTTCATTGGTCGCCTTTTTGGTTGGACAGATTGTGGATGCCACCATTTTTACCAAGTTGAAAGAAAAAACCGGCGATCGATTTATTTGGGTCCGCGCCACGGGCAGCACCTTGGTTAGTCAGTTTATCGACAGTTACATCGTACTTGTGATTGCCTTTTATCTGGGCGGGAAATATGATTTGATTTGGGTATTGCAGGTGGGTACGATCAATTACATCTACAAATTGGGCATGGCGATTTGCTTATTACCACTATTGTATGGTGTACACGGTGTTATCGATAGGTACTTGGGAATCAAGCAAAAGCCAGCATAAGACCAGAGAGAATCATCACGATCCCCGTGATTACCCCTGCATTGTGTTCGAGGCGATGTGCGTTCCAACGTTCCAAGCCATGAAAACCAACCCAAACGCCACCCATCATGCTGAGCCAAGTAGTGAGTGAGTATACGATCACCAAGGTTAAAATCACACCCCAGCCCAAAGGCGCCAAGGTGAAAAAGTAAGATTCAATTTCCATACACGGAGATAAAAACAAGGAAATCAATACAATCCCAAAGGCCCATTTACCTTCTTGGTTGGCTGCTTTTTGGGGAAAATGAAAGTGATGATGGCGATGGTGCCTATACAAAAACCATACGCCCAACAATATCATCAAAACGGCACCAAAGGATTCAAAGTGCATACTTGATAGAAAAGCCAATGTTGGATTGGCTGTCTTTAAACCTAGCATGGTGATTTGGGCAATCAGCAAACCGATGGCTACGGTACCCGCAGCGTGAGCAATGGCCGCCAATCCCGTGTAACGAAGTGTTTGAGATTTACTCCAACCCATTTTTCTGGCCAAGGCCAAAAAGGGCAACCAGTGTCCGGGAATAAACCCATGCAACACACTGATTAAAAACGCCGCGATGAGTTGTTCTGTCATTCTTACAAAGATAACTTTCAAAAAAGAAAAGCCCCGCCGAAGCGAGGCTTTTCTCAATCATTTTTTTGTTTAGAGAGACTTGGCTTCTTCCATCCACTTACCCCACTGATCGGCAGAGATTTTGGCATCTTCTGCTGTCATTGCGGCAATTTTCTCCTCAGACAAACCTTTCAAGTCTTCGATGTTATTCACACCCAAGGCAATCATGCGTTTCTCCATGGCAGGACCTACACCTGAAAGAGATTTCAAGGTGACAGAACCAGCGGCAGCAGGTGCAGCAACTTCTGTAACGGCCGCGGCAGTTTCAGCAGCAGCAGCTTCTACCTTTTTCGCTTCAGCCTTGTCGGCTTTGGCTTTGGCATCTACTTTTTCTGCTTTTTCAAACTGTGCACGCAAAGCTGTCAATGCATCCAATTCACCGAAAGTTGATTTCTCTGAAGTTTGGTTCATTTTCTTCACCACTTTGGTGGTGTTCTTACGAGCCTTATCTTTTGAATTGTTATCAGCCTCTTTGCTTGCTCTTTCCGCACCTTTCCAGATGTTGGTATGAGAAACGATAATGCGCTTGGCATCTTTAGAGAACTCGATTACTTCGAATTCCAAAGTTTCATCATCCGACATGGTGGTGTTATCGGCTTTCTTAATGTGACGTGAAGGCGCGAACGCTTCAACACCATATTGCATTTGGATGGTAGCACCTTTGTCATTTACAGACATTACGGTACCTTCATGGATTGAACCAATTGAGAAGATGGTCTCAAAAGTTTCCCATGGGTTTTCTTCCAACTGCTTGTGGCCCAAACTCAAACGACGGTTGTCTTTGTCCACTTCCAATACAACTACATCCAACTTATCACCTTTCTTGGTGAATTCGCTAGGGTGCTTAATTTTCTTATTCCAGCTCAAATCCGAAACGTGAACCAAACCATCGATTCCTTCTTCCAATTCCAAGAACAAACCATAAGAAGTCAAGTTTTTCACAACACCTGTGTGCTTGCTTCCCAAAGCGTATTTGTTCTCGATTTCGATCCAAGGATCTTGGGTCAATTGCTTGATACCCAACGACATTTTGTGCTCAGAGCGATCCAATGAAAGCACCAATGCTTCCACATCATCACCCACCTTCAAATATTCAGATGGATTGCGCAAGTGCGAACTCCAGCTCATTTCACTCACGTGAACCAAACCTTCAACACCTGGCTTAATCTCAATAAATGCACCGTAATCGGCTACAGAAACTACTTTACCGTTGACCTTGGTACCTTCCAAAATATCAGCAGTCAAGTTATCCCATGGGTGAGAAGTCAATTGCTTCAATCCCAAAGAAATACGCTTCTTCAAATCATCGTAATCCAAAATAACCACTTGGATACGATCATCCAACTTCAACACCTCTTCTGGGTGGTTGATACGACCCCAAGAGATATCTGTAATGTGCAACAAACCATCGATACCACCCAAATCTACAAACACACCGAAAGAAGTCATGTTTTTCACAACACCTTCCAATACTTGTCCTTTTTCCAATTTAGACAAAATCACAGATTTCTGTGCTTCGATATCGTCTTCAATCAGGGCTTTGTGCGATACCACTACATTCTTATAGATTTCATTGATTTTCACAATTTTGAAATCCATGTTCTTACCTACATACTGATCGTAATCACGTACAGGCTTTGTATCAATTTGTGAACCAGGTAGGAATGTATCGAAACTAAATACATCTACCACCAAACCACCTTTGGTTCTGCTGCGAACATAACCGGTAACGATAGCATCGTTGTTGTGGGCTTCAACAATTTTCTCCCAAGCAGTTTCTTGCAAAGCTTTCTTTCTGCTCAAAATCAATTGACCCATTTTGTCTTCGGCGATGTCAACAAATACTTCTACTTCGTCGCCCAATGCCAAAGTGGGAACATCACGGAATTCAGTACGTGGTACCAGACCATCGCTCTTGAATCCAATGTTCACAACCACGTCTTTTTCGTTCATACCTACAACAGTACCCTTAACAACTTGTTTTTCAACAACAGGTTGGAAAGTAGAATTGTAAGCAACTTCAAGACGCTTGCGCTCATCATTAGAATAAGACTCGAAGCCAGCTTCATCGGCTCCCCAGTCGAAATCGTCATGCGCTGCAGATGCAGCAGTTTTGGTGTTTTTTGCCTTGGAAACTTCTACGGTTTCTTCAATGGCTTGTTCGTTTTTTTCGTTTGTCAAGAAATAGTTCCTCCTTTGATCGAGCGGCAAAATTAGTGAAATAATGTTGAAATTTCCGATAAAATGGCATATTTTGGAATAATTGCAATTCTTTACCCAAAGGAGTCGCGATTTTTTCGATTTTCGCAAACATTCAAATCAAAAATTCTTGTAGGTTTGCCAATAGGTATGGCTAAAACGATTTCCACCAATCAACAACCCCCTTTAGACTCAAAAAGCAATGCAGTAACCCACATTGCGTTGGCTGATTTCCAAACAATCATCCAAACCCTGTCTAACGCACATTCCCCTTCAAACGAAGATCAAACGGTTTACTTGGTACATCAGACTAATCAGATTCCAAAACCCACTGAATACCAAGCAGCTGCAAACTTTTTGGATTCATGCGATCAAGGCGCATTCGCGGTGGGCAAACCCAAAGCCAACAATGCCATATTTAGCGAGGCTTTGGCCGGACATACGGATGCTGATTTACAATGCAAGTGGATTTTGGTTAATCAGGCTGCCATCGCTCGCTTGACAGAACAGCGTTTCTCTTTTGACAATTTGTTTGAATTGGCTTACGTTTTAGAAAAATGCAACTTGCGTTCCCAAGAGACCATTTTAGGTAGTCAAGCCGTAAAAACCGCATTGAGCGATGTCATCCGGAACCGTTGGGCAACAGCCACTAAATACTACCTTACAGCGAACAAAAACATTCATCGCTGGGTGTTCGTAGTGCTTTCATTGTTTGCGGTTGTATTCATGACCCAAATGAGCAAAAATGCATCTATTTCAGGAGATGAATTCACCCAATACACCTATTCAAAACTCATCGCCAACTATTATTTGGATCCAATCGGCATGGCGATTCCCATTGATACCAACGAATTGAAAGGACAGAGAATGCCTACATTGGCAAAGGCCCTCCCAGAAATGGGGTCAGACGTTGCTACCATCAAAGACCCCGATCGTGTGATGCACGTGTACGGTTCTAGTTTTGATACCTTTACCACGATACTCGGACATTGGCTTGGTGTTGATGATTATATGGGCTTCAGGCACTGGTGGAATGCCATATTTGGGTTCTTGGCGATTTTCTACACCGCATTGATTGTAAAGCAATTGACAAAAGGTAGCTGGTTGTATGCGTGGGCCGCCTTGCTGGTGATGTTATTCATGCCCCGCTTCTTTGGTGAAGCCATGAACAATCCCAAGGACGTGCCCTTTGCCTTGGGCTATGTCATGAGCTTGTATTATGCTTTGAAATTGTTCAAAGGTGGCAGAAACTTCGCCTGGAACAATGTCATAGGATTGGTATTCGGAACCGCATTGGGCATCAGCGTTCGTATCGGTGGATTGTTGAGCGTAGCCATTTTCATCATGTATGCAGGATTGAAATATATCGAATCATTGGGACTTAAACAGTTTCTTTCGTTCAAATGGAAAGGCATCACCAATTTGGTTTTGTGGCTCGGCTCGTTGGGTTTGGCTTCTTACATTTTAGGCATCTTCGTTTGGCCTTATGGTTGGTCAGAACCATTTACCAATCCCATGGAAGCGCTAAAGGAGTTCACCAATTATTCTGTATCGCTGAGACAATTGTTCGAAGGCAAGCTGTTCGATTCAGACATGTTGCCGTTGTATTATTTACGTAAATACTTGATCATCACCACCCCATTGGCAGTTTTGCTGGGATTGGGGTTATTTACCCTATTGCTCTACCCTAACCGCAAGCAATTTAACAATGAGATTTTCTTGATTTTGTTCGCCGCGATTTTCCCTGTCGTTTACATTTACATCCAGAAATCACAAGTGTATGGCGGGATTCGTCAGATCCTGTTTACCCTGCCCTGTTTTGTGGGTATTGCTTTTGTAGGATATCAGTGGCTCGATCTTTTCCTTTCGAAAATGAATAGCAAATTAAAAGGTGCTACATTGGTCATTGTACTTGTATTAACCGCATTGCCAGCGAAATTCATTTTTGCCAATCACCCCGTAAGTTATTCTTACTTTAATGAAATCCAGGGAGGCACATCCAAAGCCTACGGCGAATATGAGATGGACTATTACTTGGCGAGTTTACGTCCTAGCACTGAATGGTTCCTCAAGAACGTGGTTGAAAAAAATCCCAACAAGAAATTCGAAGTGCTTTCTTATGGTATGGACCATGTGAAATATTACTGTCGCAATTACAAAAATGTGCATGTGGGCTATTCCCGTTTCGATGACCGCAGTGCCAAGAAGTGGGATTATTGTATTTTTTATAACGCCTATTTCGACAAATCACGTCTGAACTCTGGAGAATTTCCTCCAAAAGGAACTGTTTACCAACAAATGGTTGATGGAGTACCCGCAGGTGTTGTGATTGAACGTCCCATTTCATCTACCGATGGCAGTTTGGACGATTTCGAGGGTATCAAAGCCATTGAAAAGGACACCGCTTTCGCCAAAGGAATCGAATTGTTAGATCGATACTTAAAAACAGACCCCAATCGTTCTGAGGTTCATTTTTACGTTTCTACGGCCTATGCAAACTTGGGACAAATCGATAAAGCCATTGTAGCTGCAGAAACTGCCCGTAAATACTACCCTGAGCACTCAAGAAGCTGTTTTGCCCTTCACCAATACTACGTTTCTCAAAAGAATTACGACAAAGCCATTCAAGTTATGTCTGAATTCATCGATTCACGTCCGAGAGACGGCGAAGGTTATGTCATGAAAGCACAGGCCGAACTCATGAAAGGTGATGCCATGTCGGGATTGGCCACCTTACAAGCCGGTGTTGCGGTAAACCCTATGGACTATCGAGTGTACGGTTTGGGCGCACAAGCCTATCAAATGCAAAAGGATGTAACCAACTATAATTTGTGGGTACAAGCGGCGCAGATTGGTACTGCAAAGTCACAAATCGATTTCCAAATGGGCGTTGAGGCCATCATGACCATTTATGAATCCATTACGGGCGAGCCCTTGGATACGAAAAAATACGGTTTGAGTAATTAAGCGTTTCGCTTGTGTTTCCAACGGCGATGACTCCACAACCAAATGTGGGGCTGCTGCAAAATCTCGCGTTCTGTGTGTTCTGCAATGAGGCGGGTGATTTCCCCCTCAGTCATTGAGGATGGATCCAAACACAAAGGCACGGTAGTGGCTTCATAAAAACCCCTGCCCACTTTCCTACTCGCCAAATAATACAATGGCATGTTAAACTTTTTGGCAATTTTCTCTGGACCCATCATAAATGGTGTGTCTTGATTCAAAAAATTTGTCCAATAGGAACCTTTTCCCGAACTCGGATTTTGATCTCCGATAAATGCATTCACGGTAACCACTGCTTTATTGGCATCCAATACACGCAGCGTTTGCTCCATGGGGATGGGATTTGCACCAAATTTGCTACGGATGGCAAACATCCAACGATCAAAGCCACTGTTCGATAATGATTTGTATATGCATTGAACACGTTGTTGACAGGCAATTTGCGACATCAAACAGATCCATTCCCAATTACCACAATGGCTCATCACTATGATGGCGCTTTGTTCCTTGTTGTATAGTTCATCGTAATGATGCTGATCAAGGTTCAACATGCGACGTTTCATTTCTGACTCACTAATCGACATACCCTTGATGGTTTCTACAAACAAATCACCCAAGTGTTTATAAAAGTCCCTTTCAATTTGTCTTCGTTCACTGTCTGATTTCTCAGGAAAAGAGCGAACCAAATTCTCCCTCACCACCTTGACGCGATATCCAATCAATCGATACAAAACAAACCGAAGGACATCAGAAATTGCAAACAACACCGTAAACGGCAGCACGCTGAGCAATTTCAAAAACGGCCAAATCAAGAAAGTAAAAGACCAATGTCCTTTGGGTATGACGGTCCGCTTCATGGTAAGCAACTGCATCAGATGTAATTGAATGTTTGTCCAGCCTTCAACGATTTCACCGTCTGATACATTAATTGGATACAACTGTTTACGTCATCCATATGCACTGTTTCAACCGTGGTGTGCATATATTTCAGCGGTAAAGAGATCAGGGCCGACGCTACGCCCATGCCTGAATATGCAAAAGAATCTGTATCGGTTCCGGTACTTCTGCTCACTGCATTGCGTTGAATGTCAATTTCATTGGATTTTGCCACACCAATGATACTTTGTAGTAGGTTGTTTTGAACGGCAGGACCATAAGTAACAACGGCACCTTTACCACATTTGCAATCGCCTTGTTGTTTTTTGTTGTACAAGGGGGAACAAGTATCGTGGGTTACATCGGTAATAATGGCTACATCGGGTTGTAACCGTCTAGAGATCATTTCAGCACCGCGCAGTCCTATTTCTTCTTGCACGCTGTTGACCAAATACACGGTAAATGGGAGTTTGTCCTTGTTTTCTGATAGCTGTCTGGCAACTTCAGCGATCATGAATCCGCCCATCCGATTGTCCAATGCACGTCCCACCAAATGGGTCTCATTCAACCAAAAGCAATCAGCCTCAAACACGGCCACCGCACCCACATGAACACCCAATGCTTCTACTTCGGCTTTGCTGCTGCAACCCAAATCAATGAAAATATTCTCTTGCTTGGTTTCTGGATTTTTATCGGCTCGAACATGTATTGCTGGCCAGCCAAAGACACCTTTCACCACATTTCCGTTTTCGCAATGAATATTGCATCGCATCGAAGGGGCAATCTGAAAGTCAGACCCACCATTTCTTATTACATAGATGTAACCATCATCTGATATATAGTTGACAAACCAAGAGATCTCATCGGCATGTGCCTCTAGCACCACTTTGTAGGGCATTCCGGGGTTGATTACACCCACCGCGGTTCCGTAGGTGTCCACGAAGGTCTCTTCGACATAAGGTCGCAAGTAATCCATCCAAATGGATTGGCCAGAATGTTCAAACCCAGTGGGACTTACGTTGTTTAGGTATGTTTCTAAAAATGCTTTGGATTCAGGTCTCATGGTTGCGAAGTTATTCATTCTTGACAAACACAATCACACATTTAATCTACATCTCGATTTTTGCACTGTGGGCGTTTTGCGTTTTTCCGTAAATATCGCGTTGGCTTTTTGCGATAATCCGTAATGCCAACCACCTAGATTTCAATAAGTTTGAATTTACTAAAACCATGGAACCACACAAAGTCGTTTTTAACCAATCACAACAGCCAGAATTTTTCCAATTGGTTACCAAGCGAGTGAACGATTATTTCCAAGAGAACGGAAAGAGCAGATACGCCAATTTGGGCATGAAATTAAAATCTGTGATCATCTTATTGCTTTACTTCATTCCTCTTTGTTATTTGATTTTCGGCGATGTCACTGATTTAACAATGCAATATGGCTTGTGGGCGATGGCGGGACTTGGCATGGTGGGTATCGGACTTACAATCATGCACGATGCCAATCACGGCGCGTATTCATCCAAGAAATGGGTCAATAACATGATGGGAGGAACACTGAATTTGGTGGGTGCATACAACATCAATTGGAAAATTCAACACAACGTTTTTCACCACACTTATACCAATATTTTAGGACAAGACGAAGACATCAGAAAAACCATTATTCGATTTACGCCAAAGCACCCGTACAAAGCGATGCATCGATTTCAATGGCTTTATACTTCTCTCTTGTACATGATTTTTCCATTTGTATGGATACTGAGCAAGGATTTTGAACAATATTCCAGGTACAGCAAGCAGGGGCTTTATCAGAGGATGGGTAGAAGCAACCGACAGGCGTTGACTGAAATTTGGGTCATCAAATTGCTATACTGGCCCACAACCCTGTTGTTGCCCATTTATGCATCGCAATTTGGCTATGGGCACACAATTGCTGGTTTTTTCATGCACCACTTCATCAGTGGAATTATATTGGCATTAGCCACACAGCCGGCTCACGTTGGGGAAGACATGGAGTATTTTGCAAGTACAGACAACAATGGGAACATGGAAAACAGTTGGGCCATTCATCAAATCAAAACAACGGCCAATTTCGCGGAGAAGAGCCCATTGATTACTTGGTGTTTCGGGGGATTGAACTACCAAATAGAGCATCACCTTTTCCCCACCATTTGCCATGTTCATTACCCTAAAATTTCCAAGATCGTTCGGGCAACGTGCGAAGAGTTCAACCTGCCCTACAAATCACATCGTACATTCTTTGATGCACTGGTGAGCCATTATGGACAATTGCGGAGATTGGGATTCAAGGCAGCGTAGCACTCAATAATTTCGCCAGCGCTCTCGGGATGAATCGATGGTCACAAAAACCCAGCATTAGTAAAGCTTGAGCATAAAAAAAGCCCCAAATTTCTTTGAGGCTTTTGGTGGGAGTTGAGGGATTCGAACCCCCGACCCTCTGCTTGTAAGGCAGATGCTCTGAACCAGCTGAGCTAAACTCCCTTGTTGTTCTTTCGAACGGGACTGCAAAATTAGATGTTTTATTGAATCTACCAAATAATTGCAGAAAAAAATTGGTCTTTTTTATGACCTCGCCTTCTGAAAATATTGGATTCCATTGATAATCAACCCCGCCGCCGTTAGCAGCCAAAACAATTTCCATAAAAAGAAAATTGTCTTTCCCAGATATTTCGGCTCGTACCTCAGCCTAAAGCCATCCACCACTGCCATTTTGACCCCTTGACCCTGAAAATCGCTCCAGGACAACGCCCCATCATCTACTGACAGTGCCCAATGCTTGGAAGGATTTTGCAAAACCACCAATGAACTTACCGCTGAATCAACCTTAATCCCATGAAAGACCATTTCCTGAGCACTTTCGCTAAAGTTCTCTATGTCCAACACACCCCCTTTCACCAACCGACCTTTGTCATCCAAGCCAATCAATCCATGCGAGTATGCCATCGCCTGTTCACCCACCCCATTCTTTGATGCAATTTGGTAAGGATTGTACCCGTCGGTTGCCCAAATTTTGAGGTACACCCCTTGGTTTTGATTCATGAAAGGCACGCGTTGGTTCCATTGTTGCGCGGTATCTACATTCATGCGTAGCGGCAGACAATGGCTTTGAGGCATTCCCGGCGATGTTGTTTTTGACGCAAGAAACTTGAGCGTGGCATTGACCTCATGTGCCGGAATTTTCACCAACACGGTATTTTGAATATCGCGATGAGCACCGCACAAGACATCAATCAATATCAGGACCGACAAAACCAAACCCCATATGCGATTTCGGCTAAACGACGATCCCAGGGCATAGGCAGAAGCCACCAACAGCAGAAACAAAGCCAAGCCTCGATACAATGCGGGGAATCGGAATAGCTTCAACAGGGGTAGTTTGTAAATAAACCAACCGTGCAGGGGCGTTTGGGGTCCGCTCGCAATCAACAAACTGAACAACCCAAGAGCCGACAGCAGCAATAATAAAGATGTTTTTTCCAATTTGAATCGCAGCGCTACCCTCACGATTGCAACAACCAATGAAACCAACATCACCAGTCCCCATCGAACATTGATCAAACTGATATCTGCTCCCAACCGTTGAGCCATCTCGGCGTTAGGCTCTGCAAACAACATTGTAGATATCGCCTGCCACGGCCAATTTCCGAACTGGGTATCCAACAGCGACATCGGCACCGAGCGGGTAATTTGTCCTTGCAAATCCCAAAAGCTGAGCAATGCTGGCAACGACAATCCCACAAAACAAAACACGGCCAACCCGAGTGAAACAAACTGTTTCTTAATAGCAAACAACTGATATCTTGGCTGTTGACGCCACATCCAAATCGCCCACAACCCCAACAAACAATACAAGGCAATGGCCGTAACACCCAAATACCCGCCAACAAACTGAAAATGTGACACCAAACCCAATAACATAGCCGAAATCCAAGGTTTTTGACCGGATTCAGCACGCTTCAACACTGTCCAAAAAGACAAAAACAACCAAGGTAACCAGGCAAATCCTATCACCCAGCCTAGGTGTTGCGCATTTCCCAAGAAAAAGCCATTCAAGGAGTAAGCAACCCCCAAAGACACCGATAACAACCAAGAAAATCGCAATGACTGCAATAGCCAATAAATTCCCGATGCAGCCACGAGCAAATGAAAAAGATACTCATAGAGCAACGATTGCAAATTGTATTCATCCCAAATTGCAAAAAGATAACTCAGTTCATACCATGTACCAGGGTCGCCATGTTGCGGAAATCCACCGCTCATGTAAGGGTTCCACAAAGGCAAAAAACCATGTCGCCACTGTTCAGTGATAAAATGTTTCCAAGGCAAATAAATCTCTGTGGCATCCCATTGCATAGCCGCTTGCTGCATGAATGCCGGATAAAACAACAGCCACAACAATCCAACCTCCAACAGCACGAAAGCAAAAAAGCGCAGAAACGGACTTTTTTGGGCGATGCGATTGCATAGATTTCGTATTTGCATTATGGTACTCACTTGCGTGCGATGTCCCAAATTTACAAGGATTCAAACAAATTTGGCAGTGTGGTGTTTATCGAATCACAACTATCTTTGAACAGATGCAATTATTAGAAGACCTACAATGGCGTTATGCCACAAAACGATACATCAACAAATCCATTTCAGAGGAAGACGTTGCCGTGATTTTGGAAACCATTCGATTGACTGCTACTTCGTTAGGACTCCAACCATTTGAGATTTACGATGTACGATCGACCGAGATTAGGGCCAAACTCCGTGAAGCCGCATACAATCAACCACAACTCACAGAGGCGTCTCATGTGTTTGTTTTTGCTGTTTGGACCGAGGTTACTGAAGAAATGGTGGATACGTATTTAAACTTCATAGCGACCACCCGCGACATCGACGTATCAACATTGGCGGGCTTTCGCAAGAGTATCATGGGATTTATCGGCAGTAAAAACACCGATGAAATCATTAAATGGTCGAGCAACCAAGCCTATATCGCATTGGGCAAGGCCATGGTAGCAACAGCACAATTGCGGATCGATAGTACGCCGATGGAAGGCTTCAACCGCGATGTAGTGGATGACATTCTAGATTTGCGGTCAAAAAATCTGCATGCCAGTGTGATGTTGACTGTAGGATATCGAGATGCTGAAAACGACCCACTAGCGACCGCTCAGAAAGTGAGAAAGCCCATTCACCAAATTCACCGCATAATTTAGTTCCATTGTATAATCGCGATAATTATTCATTGTATATTTGCAATGCACGATAAAACAAACAATATGGCAATTCGCGGTACCTTCGAAAATAAAATCACTATCATGGCAGATGGATTGAAGGCCATGGGTCACCCTGGCAGAATCGCTATATTAATGCATTTGATGCAACACGGCGAGTGTTCTTGTCAAGACATCGTTGACCAACTCCCCTATAGCCAAAGCACTGTATCGGGACATTTGCAAAAATTGAAGGATGGTCGCTTGATAAAAATGAAATCAGTAAAAACCTCCAGCGTTTACAGCATTGATCTAGAATCGATTGAATCGTTGTACGGTGAATTGGGCGATGTATTTCAGTTGAAAGTGGACAAAAAGCAATTATCGCTCTTTTAATCAAACTGTTGCGAAACAAACCCTGTGAGTAGTTTGGGTTCAATCCAAGTGCTTTTTGGTGGCATAGTTAGGTTTTGATCAGCCACAGCTTCTACTTGATCGAAGGAATTTGCCGGCAAAACGAACACGCAGTCACACTCCCCTTGGTCAATGATCCATTTCATTTTTTGCAATGGTGTGTCGCCCCGCATAAAAGAAATCCGTGCATCGTGGCTGGTATTTTCAATGCCCATCAAACCACGAATAATACCTGATTCTATGCGCGTCACCTCCAATTTTTCAACGGCATTCATTGCAGTTGTGGTTTCGCCCAAAGAAAAGACAAAACAACCGCTCGAGGTCATCACCATGGACTCGTTCGACTGAACCGTTGGCAATTCGGCCAAAGAAACGCTGCGGTATGCAATGTTATTATCGTTGAAATAGCCCTCGACGTTGGGTTCTCCACAGCCTGATATAATGCGATGAAACGACTTAATCAACAAATCATCTTGATCCATCACCAAAGACATCAAGCCATGTTGATTTACCTTCCCTGATTCTTGTAAATACTGGGTCACAGCAGCTACACGATGATGTCCGTCTGCAATGTATAACGAATCCAACATCCCAAACCCATCAACAACCAACGACTGTTCGTTCTTGGAGAGCGACCATAAACGATGAACAAAGCCCAGCGCATCTGTGGTTTCAACCAGGGGTTCAGCAGTTCTTGGTGTGTGTAACCAATCTTTGATATTCGCAGGCAACTTCTGTGTCAGCAACACCGGTTCGGAAATCGAATTGAGCACATCGATGTGTTTAACCAGTCTTCCCGCCTTGCTCTGAATCACATTTTCGTGTTTTTTCACAGTTCCATCGGCACAATTCTCCGCGCCCACCGCCAAAATAATCCCACGCAATGGCAAAATCCCCGGCTGAACTTGCTCATATAGAAACATCGCATCCTCTATTTTGGATAGGGCGCCGGCCAAGGCCAATTTATCGAGATGGGCTTTACTGGCTTCATAAAACTGATTGGTACCCTGCTCTATACTCGGGTCTAAAAACTGGGGCTTTACGATACGGATATAACTCAAGGCTTCCTCTTGTGCCAATGCCTCCAACTCAGATTGCGGAAGTTTTCCCGATCCGTAGGTAGGAATGCGATGTTGCAACTCCCGTGTTGGAACCAATGCCGTAAAAGGAAGAATCCGAAGAGCAGTCAAAACAAAACTATTTGAAGAAACCCGTAATCTTTTCCGCCAATTCTATACCTACGCGTTCTTGTGCCTCTTTGGTACTTGCACCTATATGGGGCGATAAACTGCAGTTGTCCTGTGATATCATCAAATCGTTTGAGGGGGGCTCATTTTCAAAAACATCCACACCCGCACAAGAAATCTGACCACTTTGCAATGCCTCAGCCAATGCTACCTCGTTTACAACGCCACCACGGGCACAATTGATAAGTACGGAACCCACTTTCATTTGGGCAATTTCCGCAGCACCAATGACTTCTGCACTGCCCGGAGTATGAATGGTAAGACAGTCTGATTGCGACAACACCGTATCCAAGGACTGACCTTTCAACGTTACTTTAAAATTGTGCGATTGATATGCCTTGGCCATTTGTACAACAACATCAAACTCGCGTTGCTTGTAATCATAAACCAACACCTCCATGCCAAGTCCGATGGCCATTTTCGCCACTTCCTGTCCTATTCTACCAAACCCAATGATACCCAGCTTCTTCCCCATCAATTCAAATCCATCCGAATACACTTTCTTCATGTCTTTGAAACCCGCGATGCCGTTGGTGGGCATTTGACGGTTGGCTTTGTGCAAAAAACGCGACAGCGAAAACAAGTGCGCAAACACCAATTCAGCCACCGAGCGTGAACTCGCATTGGGGGTATTCACCACGGGGATATTCTTTTCACCCGCTGCTTTCATATCGATATTGTCCAAACCCACACCCGCTCTAGCAATCAACTTCAATGATGAAGCATTGATCACGCTGGCATTGACTTTGGTTGCGCTGCGCACGATCAACACATCGTATTCACCGATAACATTTGGCAATTCCTCTTGCGTGACTTTGTTGGTAATCACCTCGAAGCCTGCTGCTTCTAAAATTTGTTTTCCGGCAGCATCGATACCGTCGTTCGCTAAAACCCTCATGACGCGAAATTTTCCATTACGTGAACCAAAGCTTGTACACTCTCCAATGGCAATGCATTGTATAAAGACGCACGATATCCTCCCACAGAGCGATGGCCTTTTAGGCCCGACAACTTAGCTTCTTTGCAAGCTTGGTTGAACTTATCTTCCAAATGCAAATGCTCTTCATTGAACACGAAGCAAACATTCATTTGTGAACGATCTTCTACGGCAGCAGTCCCTTTAAAATACGGACTGTTATCAATAGCGTTGTACAACAAATCGGCTTTCGCAGTATTTCTATCAGCCATGGCTTCAACGCCACCCAATTCTTTCACCCACTCCAAGTTGTATTTCGAAACCAAAATTGGGAATACCGGCGGAGTGTTATACATACTGTCATTTTCAGCATGGATACTGTATTTCATCATGGTTGGGATATGTCGATCCGCCACGCGATTATACATGTCTTTTCTCAAAATCACCAACGTAACACCGGCAGGACCCATGTTCTTTTGGGCACCGGCATAGATCATCGCAAATTTCGACACATCCACGGGTTTCGAGAAAATATCAGAACTCATATCGCAAATCAACGGTACATCGCCGCACTGGGGATACGCCTTGATTTGAGTACCGAAAATGGTATTGTTACTGGTGCAATGAAAATAATCAGCATCCGCAGGAACTATGTAATCTTTGGGCACAAAAGAGAAATTGGCCGATTTACTCGATGCCAAAACCTCTGTCTGTCCATACCCTTGTGCTTCAATGATCGCCCGACTTGCCCAAGTACCCGTTTGGGTATAGGCAGCCTTGGTTTTTAAGAAGTTCATAGGGATTTGAAAAAACTGCGTACTTGCACCACCTTGCAAAAATAACACGTCGTAATTTTCAGGAACGGAGAGCAAATCTCTTACCAGTTGGGCAGCATCTGCCATTACTTTTTCAAACTCTTTGCCTCGGTGAGAAACTTCCAAAATGCTCAAACCTGTACCAGCAAAATTGCGGATGTCCTGTATGCTTTTTTCAAAAGCACTCTCTGCCAAAATGGAGGGACCTGCAGAGAAATTGTGAATCTTTGACATAGTTGCCTAAACAGTTACAATTTTACGCGTATAATTGCGGCTAAACAAGCAATCAACCATGTTTCAACCCAAAGGTTTTACAGTTTTTATCCTCTTCTTAGTGAGTCAATTTTGTTATGGGCAATATGACGGGGTGAATGGAGAGACAACTGATACCCGCCAATCCGTGCCGCTGCAAAAAACCTCAAAAAACAATAACGACACACTGATAGACGATTATGAGGAAAAACCGAGCATAATGGACATCATTTCTGTATACAAGGGCATTGAGATTGCCACCAATGGAAGTCAAAACTTGTTGTTTTTATCATTGGATCCTCAGGCGGGGGTGAGTTTGAATGAACGATTGTTTTTGGGCGGGGGTGTCAACTTGGCCATTAACAACGCTTCAGCCATGGGCGGTGTATTTGGCTTTTCTCGCCTATCAATCAATAAAATATTCTTTCAAGCAGAATATCGCTCGGTAAACACCTTTTTAATTGAAGAACAGAAGCGCGGTTGGGTAAGCAGTCCCATTGTTATGGTGGGATTTGTTTATGGCGAGGATATGGCGAGCTGGGCATCTATTGGACTTTCGACCAACAGTGAATTTTCACGCAATATGCCGTTTGGCGCTCTCACATACCGATTTGGTATACGGTTCTAAAACGAGGGGTGATTGAAAGAAACGGAAGTGAATTAGAAAATGCCATTGAGCACAGCCCAGGGCATTGCACCCAAAAGCAAAATCAACGAAGCCAGCAGCAGCAACCATCCGCGATCGACCATCGGCATACGTTCTTCACTTTCTTGCATGAATGCATGTTTGAAAAACTTGAAGTAGTAACCTACACTGATGGCTGAGCCAAGCAGACCGATACCTACCAACCAAGGCATATGCTGCCAAGCGAAGGAGAACAGATAAAATTTGGCGTTAAAACCCGCACTAACCGGTATACCAGCCATCGATAACACACCAACCACCAACGCAACGCCAACAATCGGCGAACGTTTTGCAAGGCCATTGAACGCGCTAAAATCCTTTTTCCCAGTACTTACCGAAAGTTGGTTGGCGATCGAGAATACCAATACACTGGCCAATGCGTAGGCTAAGCCGTAAAACCACAAAATCCATGTATTCGTTCCATCGGCCATGAGCAAAAACATCACCAAATAACCGGCATGTGCAATACTACTGAAAGCCAATGTGCGTTTCACCGATGTTTGATTCAATGCCGCAATGTTACCCCACAAAATGGTCAATCCACCCAACACTGAAATCCATCCTTTCCAAGCATCCGCAATCCCTGCGAATGTGTTCAAGAAGCGATAAAATGCCACAAAAGCAGCAATCTTCACGATGGTAGCCATATATAAGGTAGTGCGATTTGGACTCCCTTCATACACGTCTGGTGCCCAGAAATGGAATGGAGCAGCAGCCACTTTAAACAACAAACCCACACTCATCAATACGATTCCCGCGTTGATCAATACTGGCAAAGGCATTCCTTCCATTGCATGCATAAAACTGGGCTTAATACCCATCATTTCAAGCTCCAAAGAACCTGTACCACCGTATATAAACGCGGTACCCAAAAGGAATATACCCGTTGAGAACGCACCCATCAAGAAATATTTCAATGCCGCTTCGTTAGAGGCCAAATTGTTTTTACTCGCACCGGCCAAAACAAACAAGGGAATTGAGAGTACCTCGATACCCAAAAACAACATCACCAAATGCTGGTAGGAAACCATCATATATGCACCACACAAACTGAACATCATCAAGCCCAGTTGGTCGTTTCCGATAATTTCGTTCTTTCTGAACATCAAAATGATCAAACCCACAATGAACGCCAATAACGCAGAGAACAAATGTTGTTCTTTACCAAACAACATCATATTGGCGGGCACCCAAGATTCCAAGATGCCAAACGACATTAAATTGGCCGAACAAGCCCATGACAAGCCCGCTGACGCAAACAACGAAATCGCGGCAAAAACGGAATAATTGGATTCCTTTTTATTAAGACCCAAAAACAGCAACGCCACGGCGCTGAAAAAGGTTACAAACAAGGCGATCATGACATCACCCCCCTTGCTTCAGAAACCCACTGACCAATTTGTACAATACTGTTGTGCACGATATCTATTAATATTTGTGGCATGAAACCCAATCCCAAAATAAAGAATGTGATGATTCCAAATGCCAATATCTCATTCCATTTCAAACTCGCCACTTCCCCTTTACCCTCTCCAAACATACTAAACTGAACCATTCTGAAGACATAGACCGCACAGAATATGATCGTTAAACCAGCCAACAATGATAGATTGGGTCGGTAAGCATACAACGACTTCAGTAACAACAATTCTCCTGGAAATCCATTGGTGAATGGCACAGCCACGGTACCCAATGCGATCAACATGAAGAAAATCATGAACAAGCGGTTGTTCTTCGCCAATCCACCCAATTCGCCCAACATGCGTGTTCCGGTGCTTCTTTCGATCAATTCAATCACCAAAAACAAACCCACCACGTTGATACCGTGAACAAAAAGCTGAATCACACTACCCTCCAAGCCTTCCAACGTCAAGGTAAAAATGCCTGCGGCAATCAAACCCACGTGCGACAACGAAGAAAAAGCAACCAATCGCTTCATGTCTTTCTGTCGGATCGCAATCAAAGCACCATACAACACACCGGCAACCGACAATCCAATGACCCACGGTTGATAGAACTCGATGCTCTCTGGTGCCAAAGGCAAAAACCAACGCAACAACCCATACAAACCCATTTTCAGCATGATACCACTCAAGAGCATGGTACCCGCCGCTGGCGTATTGGTATATGTATCTGCCTGCCAGGAATGGAAAGGCAATACGGGAATCTTTACCAAGAAGGCCAACAAAATACCACCGCCAACAAAAATTGATTCGGTATGCGACAATTCAACCGCACGCAATGCTTCAAAGGCAAATGAATAATTGGCTGTATGCAAAAACAAGTAAATCAAACTCGCCAACATCGCCAAGGAACCCACAAAAGTGTAGATGAAAAACCTCAAGGTGATTTTAAAAGCATTTTCTCCGCTCATGGTGAGGGTGATGAAGTAAATCGGAATCAAGGCCAACTCCCAAAAGATGTAAAACATCAATCCGTCTTGCGCCATAAAAACACCGTTCAACGCACCTTGCATGAACAAAGTGAGGGCGGTGATTTTCACGCGATTTTCATCGTTGCGAATGCCACCCAAAATGATGACAGGAACCAAAATATTGGTCAACAACAATAAGATGCCCGTTAGTCCGTCAAAACCCGTCGTAAAACGAATGTTATCTGAAATCCATGGCTGATCAAAAAGGGTCTTCCAACCGCCATCCACGCCCACGTGGTTAAAAAACTGTGCAATAAAAATCAAGGGCAACATCGATAGCAAGGCCGACATCCAAATTTGATTCTTTTTGCCCAAAGCCATCACCGCGATGGAAGCCAATATAGGAATGATTATTACTTCCATGATTAAAACAGATTAAAAGCCAACAACAAGGCGACACCAATCACCATATAAACCAAATAATACTCAATATTTCCATTTTGGATTTTCGACAGCAAACGACTGATAAAATTCGAACCAGAGCCAAACCCATCAACGAATCCCTTTACACCTTTATCGTCTACATAGTTACCTACCACATCTCCGGCTGCTTCAATGGGCGATACAAATGCTGTATCGTATGCCTCGTCAACATAGAATTTGTTCGCAAGCACTTTACCCATACCCGCCTGCGCTTCGTCCGATTCAGGGACTGCACCTTGGGTAACATATTTGTTTCGGGTATACAAGAATGCAATCACGAAAACACTTACCGCCATGACCAAAAGACCGATTTCAGCCGTGTGCGACAATTCAATGGCGTGTTCAGGATACATCAGAATGGGAGAAAACTGTCCGCCACCATCGTAACTCAACAAATGATGGAGACCACCAGAAATACTCTCGCCCAAGTAATGGGGCAAATTCACCGCACCACCCACAACTGAAAGCACAGCCAACACCAACAACGGCAATGTCATCAGCAAAGGACTTTCATGCACTTTATCGTAACTGTGGTGGGTATTTCGGTAGGTCCCGTGGAACGTAACAAAGAACATTCTGAACATATAAAATCCTGTGATACCGGCACTCACCAACGCCAATCCAAAAACCAATGGATTGTGGGCGAAGGCCGACATCAATATTTCGTCTTTCGAAAAGAATCCCGACAAGAATGGGAATCCTGTGATGGCCAAAGTTCCAATCAAAAAGGTCAAATAAGTGATTGGCATTTTCTTGCGCAAACCACCCATTTGTCGGATATCTTGCTCATGGTGCATTCCGTGAATCACACTGCCCGATCCCAAGAACAACAGGGCCTTGAAGAACGCGTGAGTAATCACATGGAACAACGCTGCAGTGTAGGCGCCACAGCCCAGGGCGATAAACATCAAACCCAACTGACTCACGGTACTGTATGCCAACACTTTTTTGATATCGTTTTGTTTCAAACCAATCAAAGCCGCCATGATAGACGTTGCAAGACCAATCCACATCACCACTTCTCTGGCGATGGGCGACAAAGCATAAATCGCTTCGGAACGAATCACCAAATAGATACCTGCCGTAACCATCGTTGCCGCGTGAATTAATGCAGACACGGGTGTTGGACCTGCCATCGCATCGGGCAACCAAGTATACAATGGAATCTGAGCACTTTTACCCATCGCACCGATGAAAAGCAACAATGCAATGGCGGTATTTACTGCGTTTGACTCAGCAGAACCGGCAAACACCAATTTGAACACATCTTGATATTCAAAGGTTCCATACGTATCGTAGATCAAAAACAAGCCCATCAACAAACCCAAGTCACCAATGCGGTTCATGATAAATGCTTTGCGGGCAGCCTTGCCAAAATCTACGTTTTTGTACCAGAAACCAATCAGCAAATAAGAACACAATCCTACCCCTTCCCATCCAAAGAACAACATCAGGTAATTAGAACCCAACACCAATACCAACATGTTGAAAATGAACAAATTGAGATAGGCGAAGAACTTGTAAAAACCGTCATCCTCGTGCATGTAGGCGATAGAATACATATGAATCAATGTACCGATGCCCGTTATTATGAGGGTCATCACCGCAGACAAACGATCAAATTGGAAAGCGAAGTCTACATGGAAATTGCCCACATGCAAAAACGTAAACAATTTGGTGTAAATCCTTTCAGGCATGGTGGTATCGCCAGTGAGATCCATGAAACTCATCAAAGCAATCACAAACGAACCAAACACCGCAGCAGTTCCCAACCATCCCGAAATGGCTTTTGGCAAGAATTTGCCCAGGGTTCCGTTTATTACAAAGCCCAATAGCGGAAGAAAAATCATCAATGTCAACATATCTCTATCCTTTCAATTGGTCTAAGAAACTTACATCGGTACTCCGGGTATTGCGATAAACCAATACCAAGATTGCCAAACCAACTGCAGCCTCTGCCGCAGCTACCACCATGATGAAAAAGACGAAAATTTGTCCGTCAGAATCACCCATATACGATGAAAACGCGGTAAACAGCAAATTCACTGCATTTAACATCAACTCAATACACATCAGCAAAATGATAGCATTGCGTCTAAACAACACACCAAACAACCCAATACAGAACAAGACTGTACTTAGATAAATATAGTGGCTGATTTCAACTTGACTAAAAATATTCAAGATACTCATCCGTTCAATTCTTCTTTAGAAATCAAGGCATCGTTGCCTTTTTCTCTTTTACCCAACAAAACAGCACCTACCATGGATGCCAAAAACAAAATCCCGGTTAATTCAAAGGGAACCACAAAGCGCGTAAACAATACTTTGCCCAATGCCTTAACCAAACCAATCCCTTCAACGGGGTTTTTCGCTACGGCCTCTCCGCTCACTTGGAAAGCCGCCGTTATGATCAACAACAAACAACCCGCCGTGATCGCCGCTGAAATACCCCACCAGTTCGATTTCACCGGTTCGGTTTCCTTACTCAGGTTCAGTAACATCAATACAAACAAGAACAACACCATGATTGCACCCGCGTAAACGATCAAATTTACTATCGCCAAGAATTGGGCATTCAACAAGACATAATGCGCAGAAATGGTGAAAAATGTAAAGATCAACGCCAATACACTGTGAACGGGATTCTTACTTGTGACCACATACAGGGCCGACAGAATCGTTAAAAACGATAATACCAAAAATGGTATGGGTAAATTCTGCATCATTTTATGATTGTTTTGACCAAACTTGTCGTTTCGAAATGTCTACACGCGCATCCACCGGCTCAACCAATTTGTCTTTGCCGTAAATGAACTCTTCTCTGCCAAACTCAGCATCCACGATTTTATCAGTGAGGAAAATCGCTTCTTTAGGACAGGCTTCTTCACACAAACCACAGAAAATGCAACGCAACATGTTGATTTCATAGGTAGCCGCATATTTTTCCTCGCGATACAGATGCTCTTCGCCTTTTTCTCGTTCGGCAGCGACCATGGTGATGGCTTCGGCCGGACAGGCTACGGCGCACAAACCACAGGCCGTGCAGCGTTCTTTCCCTTGGTCATCGCGCTTCAAAACATGTTGACCGCGATATACTTCCGCTCTTGGGCGAATTTCTTCAGGATATTGAGACGTAGCAGGCTTCCGAAAGAAGTGCTTCAGCGTAATCCACATACCTCCCAAAATTGCAGGCAGGTATATCCTCTCCAAAAAGGTCATTTTTTTGTCCGCGATCTCCCGTGAACGATTCGTCAGTTTTTCCATTGTTCAGAATTACCCCTGAAGATGTTTTCCTTTTACTTTGTATTTCTTGCGCAAAATTCCTGGCTTCTTCATTTTGCGAATGCTATTCATGTTGATGTCCGATACGATGGTTTCACCGTCAGACATCTTCACTGTAAGCGTAGGATCTTCAATTTTACTGTACGATACCTCCCATTTGCCAGCGCCAATTTTCTTACAAGGAATGATGGCCATGGTGCTTTGTGAAATCACGTACATTTCTTCAGCGCGCTTCGTTTTATCCAAAATGATGGCTTTTTTCGATTTGCCGGCAGGACCGCAAATGAAGTATGAACCATTGCATGTCAATGGGAATGAATATTTGATTTGCTCCTTGCCTTTTGCGATACCCAATTTCTTGGTTTTGTCGGGTTTGATGTTGGTCTCACCGTCGCGGGTATACACTTGCAACTTCGCTTTCTTGTAGATGGCAGCATCCATGGCGATGGTCATGGTTACAGGCACCGCAGCACAAGTGTCACCAGGCATGCGCACTTCGTAGGCTCCTGCCCAGTTCAACCCTTCACTTTTGGCGGTTGTCAATGGGGTTCCGCTACCCATCAACTCTTCAATAGATGTATTCTTTTTCACCTTAATGCAGTTGTTGGCACCGCGGGGACACATTTTCTTGAAATCACATACTTTCATGGTCATGCCCACACCGTTGATATAAATGGTGGTATCTACCGTACAGGTATCTTTGAATACGGGCTTCGGCTTCGGCTTCTCAACAGGCTTCGGCTTTTCCAAGATTGTGATTTCTACACGACGGTTTTTGGCCTTCTTCTCTTCAGAAGTTTCTTCTTTTTCGCGGGGTTTGGCACGACCGAAATACTGGCGATTCATCCAATCAGCTTCAATATCATTTTCTACCAAATATTGGTAAACCCCATCCACACGGGCTTGAGACAGTTTCAAATTCAATTCATCGTTGCCTGAAGAATCTGTATGTCCAGTCAAAATCAAACGATACTCATCTTTAGAATCCAAGGTGTCCAACAACTTTTTCAACTTGGCCAACTCAGCAGGTTTAATCACCGACTTGTTGGTTTCAAAGTAAATCTGAACAGCGGGAGAAATTTCTTTCTGTTCGTTAACGGCTGGTTTTTTTGGCTTTGGCGCTGCGGTTTGGGCAAACGATTGGACCGCAATCAAACCCAAAAGGAGCATCGATAATAGTCTAAATTGTTTCATTTCAAATTTGGATGCGAAAATAAGCGATTTCAGTCATGTTCATACACACAGAATCCACAAAACACATCGACATTTAAAATATGATATATATTTGAAAAACATGAGCCGCACATTACACAAGTTCGCAGGGCTAATCTTCGGACTTTTCACATCTACTTTGGTAGGGCAAATTGCCAAAACCCAAGTTGTTCAGGTTTCAGCCACCGCAAACAGTGACGGTAGTATCACCCTCAAATGGCCCAATGATGGCTACACTGGCAACTATGTCATCCATCACCGCGATTTCATTCATGCCAACAATGCTTGGAAAGGTCCCGACGCCACCCTCGCTGGCAACATCACAACATGGAAAGATACGCTAAGCAAAGGTTTGAGCCGTGAATACCGCGTTTTAAAAGTCAAAAACGCAACCACAGAAGCCCTGGGCTATATTTACGTGGGCAATCAATTCAAAACACCCCCCACCCGTGGCGGCATTGTGGTTCTGGTCGACAGCAGTTACATCGTTGCGCTCAAATCCGAAATCTCCACATTGGGCAATGACCTCATGGCCGATGGTTGGTTTCCGTCCTATGTGGTGATTGGCAGAAACGAAAAAGTGGATGCGGTAAAAGCCAAATTGGAAGCGCACATTAAACGACTACCCAAAGCGCCCAAAGCGTTGTACATACTCGGACATATCCCCGTTCCCTACTCCGGTAATTTTTCCTCCAATGGAGATAGGCCACCACCAGACGGACACGTAGAAGGCGCTGGCAACCACACCGGGGCTTGGCCCGCAGATGTCTATTATGGCACTGTAGATTGCTATTGGGGCGATGAAATTGTGAATTGTACTACGGGTTCAGAAGCGCGACACAAAAACGTACCGGGCGATGGCAAATTCGACCAATCTGCACCCGAATGTCCGGTGGTTTATGAAATTGGTCGCGTAGACCTCTATAGTATGGATGCATTTTCCAAAAACGACACACTTTTAACCAAGGAATACTTAGATCGCGTTCACAACTATAAACTAGGCAAAACAACCTTTCGTAGAAGGGGATTGATCGACAATAACTTTACTGGACTCAATTTGGCCTCTACGGGCTATCACAATATACCCTGTTTTATTGGGTTGGATAGTTTTTCGGATGCGGTTGATTATTTCACAGAACAAACTGCGGGTTCCTATTTGTGGAGTTATGGCTGTGGCGCAGGGAGCTACGGCAGTTGCAGTGGTATTGGTACCACCAATAATTTTGTAGCAAACAAAGGAAAATTCAGCAATGCCTTCACAATATTGGCAGGGAGTTACTTCGGCGATTGGGACTCGAAAAATAACCTGTTACGCGGAGCATTGGCCGGTGGATCCTTGGCTAGCTGTTGGGGTGGAATCCCGAAATGGTATTTGCATCACATGGGATTGGGACAAAACATCGGCTATGGAGCCAGAATCACCCAAAATAATATCAACGACTATTTCAATGGATCATTTAACTACTCATGGAATGGGGTCTTCATCGCATTGATGGGCGATCCAACACTAAACATGCTGTATGTGCAACCGCCAAGCAATCTTAGCGCCGTTGAAAGCAATGGTGGCACATTGTTAAAATGGAACAAATCAGGTGAGAAAGTGGATGGTTATGTGGTGTATCGCATCGACCAAAAAACCCAAGAATACAAAGAAATTGCACGCTATTGCGGTTTGGGTAGCTCTACCACCACCGACACTTTTTATTGGGATTATTGCAAACCCACGCTGCTGAACCCCAATGCAGGCGAATACAAATATGCAGTGAGGGCTTTCCGATGGGAGACCACAGGCTCTGGTTCATATCAAAACTTGAGCTTGGCGAGTATGGCCAATTCCAACTACACCGCGAACATTGGCGATTTGTCTCGCATAGGTTTTACCCTATTCCCCAACCCCACCAACGGTTCAACCACATTGGGCAATTTGCCGAAGGGACAGACGGTGGAAGTGACCGTATATAATACTATCGGACAAACTATTCAATCATTCAAAGCCCAAGCTGATGGTAACGGAAACTACACATGGAGTTTACCTTCAGGTATTTCAGGGATTTTTGAAGTTGTTGTTTCCTCTGACAACCAGCAAGCTACAATCAAACTGATTGTGGTTTCGAGCGCAGAATAAACGGCATTTCACCAAGTTCCCCCCATCACTCAAAGGACTTCCTTTTGATTTTTGGGGCAAACTTGCGTATTTTCGCGAATCTTTTAAAAGAAGACAATATTTTATGACAAACAATATCCTTTACCTAGTCCCTTTATTGGGCGTCGTTGGTCTCATCGTGATGGCCATCAAAAGTGCATGGGTTAGCAAGCAAGATGCGGGCGATGAGAACATGCAGCGTTTGGCAGGCTACATTGCCAAAGGTGCTATGGCTTTTTTGAAAGCCGAATGGAAAGTATTGAGCTACTTCGTAGTGATTGCTGGTATTTTGTTGGCATGGTCAGGTACTTTCAAAGGAAGTGCTGAACATCCCATTCACTCCAGTTGGGTGATCGCAATTTCTTTTGTAATTGGTGCTGTGCTTTCTGCATTGGCGGGTTACATCGGTATGAACATCGCGACAAAAGCCAACGTTCGTACCACCCAAGCAGCTCGTACCAGTTTGGCTCAAGCCTTGAAAGTGTCTTTCAATGGTGGTACCGTAATGGGATTGGGTGTTGCTGGTTTGGCAGTAATCGGTTTGGGATCATTGTTCATCGTGTTCTTGCAGATGTTCCATGTTACTTCGGTAAACAGCGACGAAATGAAAACCGCCATCGAAGTATTGGCTGGTTTCTCTTTGGGTGCTGAAAGTATCGCCTTGTTCGCTCGTGTGGGTGGTGGTATTTATACCAAAGCGGCCGACGTTGGTGCGGATTTGGTGGGTAAAGTTGAAGCAGGTATTCCTGAAGACGATGTTCGTAACCCTGCTACCATCGCCGATAACGTAGGTGATAACGTGGGTGACGTTGCCGGTATGGGTGCCGATTTGTTCGGTTCTTATGTGGCTACCATCTTGGCTACCATGGTATTGGGTCAAGAAATCAACGCGCAAGACAACTATAATGGCTTATCTCCCATCCTATTGCCAATGGTGATCGCCGGCTTGGGATTGATATTCTCTATCATCGGAACTTGGTTTGTAAGAATCAAAAACGAAACCGATAGCGTACAGAAAGCGTTGAACTTGGGTAACTGGTCTTCAATCGCCTTAACAGGTATCGCTTCATATTTTGTAGTACAGAACTTGTTGCCTGAGAAAATGTCTTGGTTTGATGCTGTTCGTGGTGAAGACTTCACCCGTGACGGAGTTTTCGCTGCCATCATCGTAGGATTGATCGTAGGTACTTTGATGAGTATCATCACTGAATACTATACCGCCATGGGCAAACGCCCTGTGATGTCGATCATCCGTCAGTCTGGAACTGGCCACGCTACCAACATCATCGGTGGTTTGAGTGTGGGTATGGAATCTACTGTATTGCCAATCTTGGTTTTGGCTGGTGGTATCATGGGTTCTTACTACTTCGCTGGTTTGTATGGTGTATCTATCGCCGCTGCCGGTATGATGGCGACTACTGCGATGCAGTTGGCCATTGACGCTTTCGGTCCGATCGCTGACAACGCAGGTGGTATCGCTGAAATGAGTCAGTTGCCCGAGGAAGTTCGCGGACGTACAGACAATTTGGATGCGGTTGGTAACACCACTGCTGCCACGGGTAAAGGTTTTGCGATTGCTTCTGCTGCCTTGACTTCTTTGGCATTGTTTGCTGCCTTCGTGGGTATCTCTGGTATCACTGCGATTGATATTTATAAAGCGCCAGTATTGGCTGGTTTGTTTGTGGGTGGAATGATTCCATTCATCTTCTCTTCTTTGGCAATTGCTGCTGTGGGTCGCGCTGCGATGGACATGGTGAACGAAGTTCGCAGACAGTTCCGCGAAATTCCAGGTATCATGGAATACAAAGCACAACCTGAATACGAAAAGTGTGTTGAAATTTCTACCAAAGCTTCTATCCGCGAGATGTTGGCACCTGGTGCGATTGCATTGATCTCCCCCATCATTGTGGGTTTCTTGTTCGGTCCAGAAGTATTGGGCGGTATGTTGGCCGGTGTTACTGTTTCTGGTGTATTGATGGGTATCTTCCAATCAAATGCCGGTGGTGCATGGGATAACGCCAAGAAGTCTTTCGAAAAGGGTGTAATGATCAACGGCGAGATGTTCTACAAAAAATCTGAGCCACACAAAGCATCTGTAACGGGTGATACAGTGGGTGATCCTTTCAAGGATACTTCTGGTCCTTCGATGAACATTTTGATCAAATTGATGTCGATTGTTTCTTTGGTTATCGCTCCTTTCATTGCAGGTAAAACTTTCGGCGAACGTCCTAACCACGGACAAGGCGCTGCATGTGTTGAAATGCAACATTGCGAAAAGGAAATGATGGGCAAATGCGACATGAGCAAATGCGCTACAATGACCAAAGAACAGTGCGCTGCGATGTGCGATTCTATGGGTTGTGATTCTACCGAGAAAGCGGCTTGCATGGGCATGTACGATGCAGATGGTAAGTTCATTGGCAAAGGACACGAAGGTTGCTCTAACGAGCCTGCTTGCAAGGAAGACAACGACAAAACTTGTAGCAAGGGCGATGCCTGCTGCAAGAATAAGAAGACAGTTGAAGCCACTGAAAAGAAGGCTTGTTGCAAAGACAAACACTAATTACCGGTGTTGGGTTGTACAAACCCAATACTAATCATAACAGAAGAGGCCGCCCGATGGGCGGCCTCTTCTGTTATGTACCCTACTACATTCTTGCTTCGCGATCACTGAATCAACTGCGTTTGGGTGCTACCATTGGCCAGTTTCACATTGAGCAAATAAATCGACTGTAATTGATTTGGCGCGTCAATCGCCAAGCGAGAAACGGGACTGTTTAATACCCGCTCGCAAATGACTTTTCCGGTTAGGTCGCAAATAGAAAATGCGATTATACCATCTGAAGATTCAACGGTCCATCCCAACCCTTCAGAAGGCACGGTATACACACGCAATCCGTTCTTAGAAAGGTTTGACTGCCCAGAAATACGTTGATTCAACGACGCATATCCCAGGGCTATGGCATTGCCAGTTGTATTTGTAATATCTGAGCCAAAAAAATAGATGGTAGAAGTAAACTTCGACATCGGCTGATGCAGAAACGAGGCCGTTGCCTCATAACCACTATAACTGTAGGATTCTTGCTCATCCTGCCAAAATCGTTGGTAGTTGCCATTAAAATCAAACTGCATGCATACCACACCACCTGCATTTTTAACCGAATCTGCTAGATTTGGCCATTGGGATGTAGCGCAACCATTTACACGCAGTCGCACCCCCATATTGTCGTTCCCTTCCAATAATTTGAAGTAATTCACAGCGCTGTAGGATGTGGTATCGCAAATCAAGAATCGTTTCACTGCTCCGGTTGTTTCATTCAAAATGGCCATGGCGCAATTGGGATCACCCGCAAAAGGGAGTTTGAACGATTTACCCAACCAACGACAGTTGCGCTTGTAGATCAAACCCAAATAAACATTCCCATGATTGTCTGAGCAAAAGTTAGAATTCAAAGCCCTTGCTGCCGCAGTATCGGCGCGATGTACCCATTTCAACGTACCATTTTTTGCATAGCACAAGGTAATTACATCTCCTAGATTCCCGCCAGACGGCGATGTGCGCTGATCTACTGCTTTGTAGATACCCTGACGGCTTCGAAAACTAGCGTTTTTTGAGACTTCGACTTGTAACAAATAGGATTCCTTTGAAAACATCAAGGTCCTAGTATCTCCACCCGTTCCCAGATATTGCACATTGGTGGTTTGTCCAAACGCATTCAATTCGATCGCGTAATACCCATTGAAAGAGTCCAATTTCAGATGGGAAAAGGCGGTATCATTACCCTTTCGATATCCGATTCCAATGTTTCTTTGACTCACCGAACGCAATTCTTGGATACCACTACCCGATTTAAACCACAGTAGATCGCCTTGGGTACTAAAGGAGAACAAGGGTGCATTGCCAGGATATGCCTTTCCGCGATAGGTACCATTCTCTGAATGTCCAATCAGCGCCGTAATTTGGTTGTTGTTGGTGATAACGATATCTGTAAGGGACATATTAGAATCGATGGATTTAAATGGATAAGCCCACGCAACAGAGGCATTGCTTTTGTTGATTTTTGCCAAGACGCAACTATAACCATCCGATTTTCTATACACGCCTGTGGTAAGCCTGAGGGAATCACCCACAGTAAAAAGTGTATACACGTTGCCGAGGCTGTCAAAGGCGGCTTTTCGCGGCTGTGGTATCATCCATAGGCCGGTATTTCGCTGTCCGTATTGCTGCACTTCACTCACCCATTGGACTTTGGGCGTTGGGATTTGAGCCTTCAATTGAAGTGCTTGAAATAATAAAAAAAAGTAAACTATGCGTTTCATTTTCGATGCTGATATACAAACCTAACCAAATCACACCAAAAGAAGAGGTTATAAATCACCTGACAATATTTATTTTTGCTAACAATTAAAGATTGAGACATGAATGATTATTCGAACAAAGGAAAATTATTATTGATAGCGATGATCCTGCTGTTTTCTTTCTTTGTAACAAGCTGCGAGCCGGATGAACCGGAGCCCCAGAAATATTTAGGGAAATTCTATATCGGCGAAATGAGGAATTACACATTCTTCAAGCCAGGGAGTATGTGGGTATATGAATGCGATAGTACCGGAGAGCTTGACACGCAAGTAATGCTCAAATGCTACACATGGTGGATATCTACAGATTATATTGACTATGAGGTGATGAGCTTTCAACGTAAGAGTCGCAATGAAGGAAGCTTATATTCTGATTTTGCAGCAACTTACAATATCCCGTACAGTGCAAATTTCAAAAAGGAAGGCGACTGGTTGAACGTTGAAAAATCGCCCAACAAATTAAAAAGCAGCGGAATAGACCAAGTGTTTTTCACACCATATGACAACACTAAAGAATTCAGTGCCGACGGAGTCTCGCATACCAAATACTTGAAATTGATTACCAACTATCAAATGAAGGATTTCACCTTTGATACAGTGAGAGTATTTATGGCAAGGGCTTCTTCTGCTCATCCTATCACGAATCACCCATTTTACAAAAATCTATACCCTAGAACCAATATAGAATACTATTTCGCCAAAAATGTGGGTATTATCCAACTAAAAATTACAGCTTGGAATTCTAGTACAAATGCTGATAAAAACCACAATTGGAATCTCAAATACTATAAAATCATTAATTAACAATTTCAACTCCACTGAGGTATCCCTTCAATCAAACAACTGGAGCCCATCTTTGGAACAGCAGCAAGCTGGTATGGTTATGGGCAAGGTTAACCATTGAACTGCAGAATATCATTAGAACAAATCAAATATCTCAATCGTAAACAAAAGAGCGGACTGAATCTCAGGGTCCGTGGCGTACGGTTGATATCCCATATAAACGCCTGAAGTAAATCGAATATCCCCCCACTGTTTGTAGGATTTCAGTACCAGTCCGGTTTTTGGAAATAGTCCAGATTGGCCGCCATCGGAAAGGAACAACCCCAATTCGATGCCGTTGGAACGGAAATCTTTCACTTGGGTTAAGGTGGGCGTTGTATTCATCGTTTTGTACCCCAGCAGCCCCTCGAAGCAAGAATTGATACCCATAGCCGTATGATTGTTTCCGCCTGTGGAATAAAGGGTGGCACCCACATTGGCATAGAAAACATTCACAGGCAAATTCTCCTTGAACTTTACATAAAGCGGAAATCGATTGCCAAACTGCGTGCAGACATTGTTCCCTAAAAGTCCTACCGAGGTATAAAAATCCCTAACTCCGCGTCCGTCGTCTATGCTATGACTAACTTGCATAACACTCATCGTATCGCTTCCCGATACTACGCAATTATATCGGAAATCGTACAGTCGCATGTGCGTTTTGAAAAGGAAATCGTCCTTGGAAACGTTTGTATTTGCAGTCTTCAACAATTTCTTGAAAACGCGATAATCGCAGTTGAAAATTCCTTGGTCCAATTGGATGTTTCCGGTAGGAATTGTACTGGCTGAGTCGATATCCCCTATAATTTCCGACTCTGGTATCATTGCCGTTTGCTCCCAACGTGTCAGGATCTTCTTTAATTTAATGAGGTTGTTTATCTGATCCAAATAGATCGACATGGTTATTTGGCATTTTCGATCATAGATGAAAATCACATGATTGGGTAGGCTATCCTCATTCTTTTTTATTTCTTCTTGAAGGTTAAATCCCGCCGCAAGAAATTCCGGATTTTCAACGGTGAGTTTGCGTTCATCGTTGGGAAAAATCACATAGTGAACTTTTAATGGAGATGGCAACGAATCCAATACAATGCCAGAAGATTCAGCATCTTCCAAAAACAGCCGAAGGGCGGGAATCAGCGAATCGTATTTAATGATATTGTAGACCGAATGCGACTCGAAAATGATGCGGTCATTGCCACCAAGACCCCAGATTGCCGTTGTTTTGAGCTTATCGAGGTCAACTTTTTGCGCGGACGCTACAAGGCCAAAAAGGCTGGTAATGATCAGAATGATGCCGTGTTTGTATCTCATGATTTATTTGGATTCGGTGATTTGAAGAAACTGTTGTTCACCGGGCGGGGCGATGAATTTGAATTGCCCATCGCGAAACACGAAAAACTCGGTACCCGCTGGCTTGGGCTTTGTTTGGTTCTGCAATTTTTTGGGATGGAACTCAAATTGCTTGAAACGTTGACTTTTTTCGAACAATTTGGCTTTCGTCACAGTTACAACCGCCGTTGTCGCGGGCGCTGATACAATGGGTGTGTCGAGGCTGAATTGGGCAAACGAACCCTCTGTATTCGAGGGCATTGTTGATGTTGAAATTGCTTGGCGCTTGGTTCGGTTTCGTGCGCGTTTAGCCGACGCCTGTATCTCAGTGATTTTGATTTTGTTTGATGCGGTGATTTGCGTTGCCTTGTTTCTGTTTGATGGCTGACGCTCAGAAATTCGAGGCGATGTATTTGTATTTTGGCTTTGGTACCATCCCAAATAGATAGTACCCGAAATGAACATGATGAGTATGGCGGCCGCCCATTTTGCTGGTTTATACCGATTGGATTTCGGGATATCTGCGGTGCTGCTGCTTTGGAGGAATGTGTGCGTCTGCCCCACTGCGTTTTGCACCAATTTTCGTTGTGTTTTCATTTTGCTTTGAAAACCATCGGGATATTCCTCATGCGCTTCTAGATGCGCAAATTCTTGATCATTTCTCATGGGATTTTGAAATATCGAGTTGTAATTGAAGCGTTTTCACCAAGCTCATCCGTGCCTTACGATACTGTGATTTGCTGGTTGATTCTGTTATTTCCAGCATTTGTGCGATTTCGGCATGCGAGAAGCCTTCTACAGCAAATAAATTGAATACGGTGCGATACCCTTCGGGCAAATCGGCGACCCATCGCAAAAGTATACTGGCGTCTATGTTTGAAAAATCCTCTGTGATGGGTTCCTCGTCCTCGGGAAGGTCCTGTAAAGACTGCATATGAAAGTTATTCCGTGCGCGCAAAATGCCCAGGCACTCATTCACACAGATTTTCTTCATCCATGAATAAAAACTCAGTGGGTGTTGATATTGAAATTGCGACAATCGCTCAAGGACCTTCATCCAAGTGACCATGACAACATCTTGCGCATCGTCTGTATTGCCCAAATAGCGATAACTTAGACTGAGCAGAGACGGATGCAAACGTTGAAATACGTCACCCACAACACCAGCATTTTGGGATTGGCAGGCAATGATTTCATGGTGATGTACTTGGCGCATGTAATCTAATAATGCAACTTAGCATTAAAAGTTGCCTTGATGTGAAAATTAAATTCACTCAGCACCCTACGAATGCCAATGTTCTACCCATAAAAGGAAGGCCAGCAAAATTGCTGGCCCTTCTTTTATGATTTTATCCGTTATTTTTTATCGCAACACCGGCAATCTCAGCGCTGGGTACTGCGACGCCATCCCGTTGTATTGGTTCACCACATCGCCCAGTTGGGCATTGATTTTCACCAATGAAGCATTCACGATATCCAATTTCTGCAAATGTGTTTTGGTGGGTGCGTTTAAGGCATCCAGGCACGAGTAATACGCCGAACCAAACAGCTCGTTCAATCCCTCCGTGGTTTCAAACTCCTCAGCAGCCAAAGCCCCGTTCCCGTTGAGAATCAAATTCACTTGGTTTAGGGTCAATTGTAACTGGGCCGACAAATGAGCAAAGTCCCGGGCATTGGTATTGGGAACCCCAGCCGCATTTTTCATCGCATTCAAACCGTTTTGAATCTCTTCGATGCGCAAATTAGTATTCGCCACGTTCTGCTTCACCTGGAACAACTTCGCCACCTGGGCAGATTTCTCGTCGATGCTCGCCAACGGAATGCTCGGCTCATACAAATACGAAACTTTGATCTCGGTAACACCCGTCAAATTGGACACGTTGCCCTTTTCCAACAATTCCAAACTCGCATAATACGTCCCCGGCGTTACATAAGGTCCCCACCCCGCTTGATAGCCTTTGTCTGCTGGCACCGGCAACGATGGATCCGAATAGCGCAAATTCCACTCGGTTTTCGCCAATCCCTTGGCCGCGTTCACCGCAAATTTCGCCACCACATTGGAAGGGGTAACCTCCTGAGAACTGCGAATCACCATGTATACTTTGGCAGCCTCTTCCATACTCTCCAACACAATGGAATCCTTGGCAGGATAAATCAATGCGTTGGGGTTCTTCACCGCGTCGGTTTCTTTCTTTTTCCTCCGACTGGCGATGGTTGAAAAGTCCTTTTCGATATTATAGAGAATGACTGCTCCAGAGGCTGGATTCGGTGCTGAGAATCGCGATGCGCCCTTGTGACCATTCCCGCTGCCACCCAAAGGCGATGCAGGGATAAACAACTTCACCGGGGTCACCGGCAAAATATAGCTGCGCTTGGAGAGATCTGCATTCGCAGTCAACATCGACTTGAAATCGCGAATCTTTTCGTAATCATCGCACACAGCAAATCCACGACCGAACGTCGCCAACACCAAGTCATCGTCGCGCTCTTGAAACACCATGTCTTTCACAGCCGTTGGAGGCATGCCACCCTGCCAAGAATGGAACTCCCCACCCCCATTAAAACTGATGTGCAATCCAAATTCTGTACCCACCAAAACGATATCCTGATCCTTGAAATCTTCGATCACGGTTTTCACGGGGCCATTTTCTGGCAATCCCTTCGTGATTTTCGTCCAAGTAGCGCCACCGTTGCTGCTCTTGTATACAAAGGGCTTAAAATCCCCAAATCGATGGTGATCCAAAACCGCATACACATTGCCTGAATTGGGCGATGCGTAAACCATTGAAATAAATGGATGTCCTACCCCGTTGGCCTGTCCTTTCGGCGCATCTGGAAAATTCATTTCTCCATTGACGGCCGCACCGCATTTGATCCAAACTTCGCTGCTTGCCTCTTTGCGCCATATCAAACCGTCATCGGTACCGGCGTAGAGTTCGCCATTTTTGCCTTCGCTCAAGGTGGTGATATTGCCATAAATGCTGGTACTTTGGTTTTTCACCACAGCATTCACGCCCCACACTTTCCCCATGATGGGCAGGGTATTTCGGTCGATTCCGCGCGACAAATCCCCGCTGATGGGTGTCCATGAATCGCCACGGTCTTCGCTTTTAAACACGCGATTGGCTGCAAAATACAGTACTTTGGGGTTGCTGCGCGAGATTATCAACGGCGCATCCCAGTTCCAGCGGAGGGGGGCTTCGTCTAAACCAATCGTAGGTTTGATGTCTACCGCTTCCCCAGTGACTTTATCGTATCGAACCAAACCGCCGTATTGCCACTGACTGTATACGATGTTGGGGTTGGTGGGATCAATTTGCGACTTAAAACCATCGCCGCCCACGGTTACGTACCAATCGTCGTTGCTCACCCCATTGGCTGAATTGTTTTTGGCCGGACCGCCCAGGGTGTTATTGTCCTGGGTACCGCCATAGATGTTGTAGAAAGGCGATGCGTTATCCACCGAAGCGCGATAAAACTGGGTAATGGAAATGTTGTCTTTGTAATTCCAGTGCTGCGCATTGTCGAACGTTTCGTACAATCCACCATCGCAACCGACCAACCAATGCGAAGACTGGGCTGGATCTATCCAAATGACGTGGTTATCGACGTGTTTATTGCCTTCGCCCGCGTTTCTCAGGGTTTTGCCCGCGTCATCGGATACTTTCATGTAGGCATCCATGCAAAACAGGCGATTGGGGTTGGTGGGATCCACAAAAATCTCTTGGTAGTAGTTGCCGGCGGTGAAGAACGGATTTTGCTTAG